>ERZ1066116.35-NODE-35-length-105838-cov-13.712733_pt1 | contig 105838 bp, 97 predicted proteins | sample MGYA00382763_ERZ1066116 | MGnify/ENA primary metagenome ERZ1066116 (study PRJEB33369, sample SAMEA5778346) | biofilm metagenome | biome: Industrial cooling water; feature: Water cooling tower basin; material: Biofilm | place: United Arab Emirates | collected...
CATTACAAGTCCACCGGCCACTATCACACAAAAAGTAGGAATCATGGAGGCCAAGATTGAATACAACAGACCATCGGCACGAGGCAGAAAAGTTTTTGGTGATGTTGTTCCTTTTGACCAGCCTTGGCGCACTGGTGCCAATGCCCCCACTAAAATCACTTTCAGCGATTCAGTAATTATTGGAGGCAAAAAGATAGCAGGCGGTACCTATGCATTTTACACCATTCCCGGCCAAAAAGAATGGACCATTATTTTGGGTAAAAATCCAACCAAATATGCTTGGGATCACAAAGAAGAAGACGATGCAGTTCGCTTTAAAGTAGCTTCTGAAACGCTGCCTTACAATGTAGAATCTTTTACAATAGAGTTTGCCAATTTGGGTCGTTTCACTGCCGATGTAGTACTTAAGTGGGAAACCACCTCTGTAAAATTCCCTATCGAAAACGATGGAGACAAAAAGATAATGGCTGAAATCAAGTCTAAAATTGAAAGTGTAGACCTTTACTGGCAATCGGCAAATTATTATTTCGACAATAACAAAGACTTGAAACAAGCTTTGGAATGGATAAACAAGGTAGTAGAAAAGAATCCACAGTTTTGGACCTATCACGCTAAAGCTAAAATTCATTCTAAATTGGGCGATTGCAAAGCTGCAGGAGAGGCAGCCAAGCGCTCTACAGAGTTGGCTAAAGCTGCCAAAAATGAAGAATACGTGAAAATGAACGAAAAGCTTATTGCGGAGTGTAAATCTGCTAAATAATATGCTTTTTTGAGTTTCATGTTTATAATAGAGCCCTTAGGTTTCGCAATATTAGAGTTTGCGAGGCCTAGGGGCTTATTTTTTTGCCTATTTTTAATTTTTACATACTTACAATGTTTATAATTGCATAAAGTCTTTTCGCAGACCAGTTTCAGATTTTACATACTTAATTTATGAGTGATAAAAAGCAAGAGTGGGGCAGTAGGGTGGGTCTTGTTTTGGCTATGGCCGGAAATTCTGTCGGATTAGGAAATTTTCTACGTTTTCCTGTTCAAGCTGTTCAGAATGGAGGAGGTGCATTTATCATTCCTTACATAGTCTGCTTTTTGTTGATGGGTATCCCGCTTTTGTGGATAGAGTGGAGTTCGGGTCGTTATGGAGGCAAGCACGGATACCATGCTACTCCCTTTATTTTTGAAAAAATGAGTGGCGGCTCACCTTTTTGGAAATACATAGGTGTTTTGGGACTTTTCAGCACCACCGGAGTAGCCACTTACTATTGTTTTATAGAATCATGGACTATTTCGTATGTTTTCAAGTCTGCCACACAAGTATTTACAGGAATGAGCCAAGCAGAGGTGGCTGCATACTTTAGTAAATACGTTGCTTTTGAAACTTCATTTTTGGGCTTGCCTTTCGAATCTTTAGTGTTTTATGTATTGTGTATTGTTTTAAACACATATATATTATCCAAAGGTCTTAGCGGAGGCATAGAAAAAGTGGCAAAAATAGGAATGCCGTTGCTTATCGTATTTGGGGCATTTTTAGCGTTCAAAGGACTTACTTTAGGCACATCGGGTGCTCCTGAAAATTGTACTGATTGCGATGCCAATTTGGGCTTAAATTTTCTTTGGGAGCCCAAGTTTACCAGTCTATACGACCCTAAGGTGTGGCTTGCAGCAGCCGGACAAATATTTTTCACTCTTTCTGTCGGCATGGGCTGCATACAGTCTTATGCCTCGTTTGTAAAGTCAAATGAAGATATTGCTCTCAATTCCATGTCTGCCGGATGGATGAATGAATTTGTAGAAGTGGTCATTGGTTCGGCCATAGTAATACCCATCGCTTGTGGCTATTTAGGACTAGATTGGGTTAAGAACAATGCAGGCTTTGCTATGGCTTTTCAAACCATGCCTTTTTTGTTTGGCAAATGGGGGGCTATTTTGGGCATAGTAGGTGGTGTATTTTGGTTTGGCTTATTATTTTTTGCCGGAATCACCTCTTCACTAGCCATGTGCACACCTTGGATATCATTTACAATGGACGAATTCAAATGGAGTAGACAAAAAGCCGCCATCACAGTAGGCAGTTTGGTACTTTTGGTAGGCTTACCTTGTGTGTTTTTTTTCAGCAAAGGAGTGTTCGATGAATACGACTATTGGACAGGCACATTTTCACTTTTTACATTTGCCTTGCTTGAGACCATACTTTTCGCTTGGATTTTTGGAATAGACAAAGGCTGGGCAGAACTCACCCAAGGTGCAGATATTAAACTTCCTGCCATTTACAAACCTATTATCAAATACATCACGCCTACATTGCTATTGGCCATATTCATAGGCTCGGTGTTTAACCCCAAAGACAACGATTGGAAAAAAGCACTTACTGAGCAATGGGAGTTTGACAAGAACAGCATCATCGGGCGTGTGCAAAATAAATCGTTTGTAGCCAATAAAGAATGGTTTTCTGAGTATAAAGAGAGCGATGTGTCGGGTATGGTGTCAAAAATAGGCCCTCTAGGCGAAGATTATTACTATGTACAAATCGCCAATGTCAATTACGATACCGGAGAGCTGATTCCAGTAAAAAAATATACTTTTCACTACCAACAAAAGCTGCTGGTTAGTGAAAACGATTTTGTGGCAGTCGGCACCCGATTAGTACGCGGCAGCTTTATAAACGATATTTTCTACATAGATGCCAGTAGAATATTGCTAATTTTGTTCTTTGGTTTATTTGTTTATATGGTGTGGTATGCGAGTAGAAAAAGAATATAAAATAATTTTAGCCTTTTTTTCTGCTTTTAGTAATTTTATTTATGATTTCTGTAATATCTTCTTCGCTATCAGTTTGTTGTTTTTGATTTTGGGGTTTCAAACTGTTTTTTCTCGTCTTTTCTCTGTTCACCAATTCATCGGCTTTATTAAACTCTTTGAAAATTTTGTATATTTTCTTTACAGACATGGGTTAATATTTAAAATATGGTTAATAAAGTATGATTATTTCTATCAAAGCAATTTGTGTTTCCAAAGATATATTGACACAAACACGCCACAAACCCATATATAGCAGGTGGCGGCTTTGAATGATTAAGTGTACGTACAGGTTAGGTAGGTGGCAAAATTATAAGCTCTTTACGTAATTAAATTAATAAAGTAAGAAAACATTAAAATATTTTTATCATTTTATTATAAAAATCACTAATATGAATCAAAAAATAATATTTCCATTTATAATTTATGTAATAGCAACAGCTTATTTGGTACCTCTACAGGCCCAAGTTGCATTTGGCATTGGGGGCAAAAAAGCCGAGGAGATCAAGTTTCAAAAAGACGAAAACGGGAAAATAGTTTTTTACGAAGTAGTGACAACCGACACCGTGCCCAGAGACACACTTTGGAAAAATGCCATGATATGGACAAAAAGTATTCTAAACGAAAAGACAGATAAGATTACTTTTGAAAACCAGCTTTATGGTACCATAGAAGCAGAGACAGGTTTTATGCTTTATATTCCTTCACTTATCTCAAAAATGCCACACGGTAGACTTACCTACAAAGTGACTTTAGATATTAAAGACAGAAAATACCGATATACCTTTAGTGACTTTGTTTTTCAATATTACAAACAAGACAGGCGCGATTTTACATACAAGCCCGTGAAGGGTAGTTTGAGGCCGCTTGAAAAACAAAAATACCCGGGCTATCAGTCGGCATGGAATCACCACAAAGTCACTGTTAAAGAACATATAGAGGGACAAATAGCCACTTTAAAAGCTGAAATGGTAAAAATGAATAAGGAAAGACCTGACTCTCAAACAGATAGTGATAAACCCGTGAAAAGAACAAAAGACTGGTAACGATAAAATAATATTTAATGTTTGTTTTAAATACTAATTACTTATTACATTTGACCCACAAATCATAAATCCCTTCTTACTTATGAGAAAAATTTACAATATCATTAAGTTGTTTGTACTGCTTTCGGCAGCGTTTTCTGCATCTACGGCTTATTCGCAAACAGTTTATATGTATACTTATTCGAATACATATAACACTAAAATAAGTTCTGCACACAAAGACTTACCCGTTTATTCAATTTATGGATACTCTTATCCTTTGAACTCAACTACTCCCAATACATTAAGTTCGTTGAACTTTAATGTACGAGGCACTTTTACAGCAGATGAAATTTATGTGTATAAACTTTGGATGAGCAAACAATATCATCTTGACGAATCTGCCGTGCTGATTGCTACAGCAGCAGGTTTCGACTTGGGGACAGTAACCTCCGCAAACCTCAGTTTTACTGGTATCAACGCTATTTTACACTCTTACGGGGAACCTGACTATAGAAACTTTGGTCTGTTTCTAACTGTAGATGTCATAACCACAGGAACCGGTAAAAATTTTGTGATAGGTGGTGCTAGAGATTTTAAGATTAATGAAGGGTGGTCAAATACATCATATCCTTATAATTTTGCAACTTCTCAATCACAAGTAGTATCTGTCACTGGAACACCTGTGATGGAATTGTCGCAAAATGGTAGCGCTTCGGGCAACGTTTCTCAAAAATCTAAAAATAACAGATTGGTTAATTTACTTTTAGATAACACTACAAATCCTGCCGCTACTTTAAGTGCTTTACAATTCACTTTCAACGGCACATTTACAGGTGGTGATATAACCAAGGCATCCTTGTGGGGCTACAATATTTATACTAATAAATATGAAGTTATATCAGAAATAGATGGTTCGTTAATCATGCCTGATTCTCTCCTGTCATTTGAATTAGAAAACGGGTTTACCGTTTTCAATAATAACTATGGATATTTTTATGTGACTTTTGATGTTTCTGAGACTGCACCTATAGGAATGCAAGTAGGTTTTTACAATGTCAAAGGGGAAGATTTTTCATTTTTAGATGGAAGTGCAGAAGGTACTGTAACTGGGGTGTCTAAAACAGTGGTTACACCCTCTGTGTCATTAACTACATACAATCCAGGTAATGCCAAAGTAGACCCCGGAAGGAAAAACTATACTTTATATTATTTGAATATGAACGTAAGCAATGCCCCGGCTAAATTGGATGATGTAATTTTGAAAATAGGCGGAAATTTTGACGGAAACGATATTACTAGGATTAGGCTTATTCATTCCCCATACAATTTTAGCATAGACTACTATGGCACAGTACTTGGCATAATAAGACCTACTTTGGGCGGTGGTAATTTTAGCTTTACAGGCTTAGATTTTCAGCTTGAAAGAGGCTCAAACAACTATCTTTTCGTAATAGTAGATTTGGCAGATGATGCAAGTGTAGGTAAAACCTTCTCTATGGAATCTCTTTCTGTTCCGGGCAATTTAAGATTTTCAGTGGGTACTACCACAGGTACACCATTAGCCTCAGGAGTACAGACTATCACTAGACCTAACGTTAGTTTTGCGGGAATTAATATTGCTGCTAGTCCCTTGGGATTGGGCACACAGAGAAATGCTATTTATTCATTCAAAGCAGTGTCAAGAGACGCAGATGCAATATTGAGAAGTTTAGCTTTTCAAATGAAAGGTTCTTTTGAATCTGCTAGTGTGTATAATCCTACTTTATACTATAATTATTCAGGTAGTACTGATCCTGATAATTTTAGCTACCTATCACAGCTGTATAGTACAATCTCAAGTGGGACAAAGTATACCTTTACCGGCATGAATTTCACTATGCAAGAAAACGATGAAATATACTTTTTCATCACTTTTGAAGTTTCTCCATCAGCACCACTTGGCTCAACTGTTGGCATAAATACTATGTCTTTAAACGATGTAGGCTTTACATCTGCCACAAAGAGAGGGTCGTTTAATAATGGCAATTTGTTTACAATAAGACAAGGCAGGGCAGCTGTTACTACCAAAGAAATCCCTGAAGGATTTTTACGTCCTGGTACCAATGAAAATAGAATTCACGCAATTGAAATAAACGTTACCAATGCTCCTGTTTATTTGGAAAGGTATTTGTTTACTACTGCTGGTACATATATGGCAAACGATTTGAAGTATTACTACAACCATAGGGTGGTATTGACTAATAGTTTAACAGGTTCAAACTACAGCTACAGAGACTATACATATACCACTGGAAGTTCGGGCGATGCTTTCAATGTAAGTATCAATAAAACACTGCCGATTGGTAAAACATATTTGTTGCTTTTATCTGATATAAACAGTTCTGCTGTTGTTAACAGAACAGTTGGTATTGCCAAAGGTTCGCCAAAAGATTTGAGATTTAGTGTGGTAACTGCTACAGGTACATTGGAAGCATCAAACTTGCAAACCATATCAAATGCCAAAGTCACATATAGGGTTACAGACAAAGGCAAGGGTGGCACAGTGGGTAGTGATGAGTATTTTAAATTAATGACATTAGAATTGAATGTAGAAAGGACTAGTGGTTACATAAACACTGTAAGATTCTTGACTGCTGGTACATTTACCGGTTCAGATGTGGATTTTTATAGACTTTACCTCACAGAATCGCCTGTTTTTGATATTGAAACATCGGATTATGTTACCTATTCCCAGTTAAATGCCACTGGAAGTGGGCAACAATTGAATTTCAACTTTTACACAGAACTTGGCATTAAAAAGTGGTATCTTCACTTGATGGCTTACTCAGAGACTAATTTCAGTAATGGAGCACAGATTAATATCTCAACAGTTGTTGGTGTAGAATTTGGTGACAACAGTGCAGTAAGCGGTACATCTCAAGTTGGAAATGTATTTACATTAAACAGAAACCTTATTTATGTTCCTTCACCTGCTATATCTAGCAGAATCGGTGGAGGTACCTCGGCAAATTTGCTCTATAAGTTCCAATTAAAATCTAATGCATCTCCTGCTAATTTTGTGAAAGCTGTATTTTCTGTATCAGGAAATAACTTAAATGCTTTAACTAATTTTAGAATGAGAGTGAATGAGTACGGAGACGATTTGAATAATGCGTATACATTCTTTAACTCGGGAGTGTTTGTGACTACTGGTGGGCAAAATTTGGTGACTTTCACAGGAAGTAACTATTCAGTATATTATTACAATCAATTAAACTATTTCTATTTGGTGGCGGATTTTAACGGTGCAGCGGTTGAAGGAGATGTGTTCTCTGCTCAACTCATCTCTATAGAATCCAATAATTCTTCTATTGTTGGTCCGGCATTTGAGCGTGGTGGCGTTCATACAGTAGGTGGAGTAGTAGTAAGGGCTACCAATGCTTCTATCCCTGCCGGTGGGATAGCTCCCGATGGAAATAATTATGTTCCAATCTATGCATTTGCTCTCGAGTCAAGTTCCAACTTTTTGTTAAGCCAATTATTGCTAACTACAAGTGGTACATACACTAATACTGATATATTTAATTTGAGAGTGTACAGTAGCAGCAAGCCTGTGTTTGATGATGATGCAAATCAAATAACTTCAATTAATTTGACTAAGACATTGCCAAGTGTTTCGGGTGAAAATCTTGTTATCAATTTGTCTAATTCTGTTAACGCTAATAAGAAAACCTACTTCTTTATTGCTGCAAGAGGTTCTGTCGCAGCTGCTTTGGGAAGTACAATTAAGGTAGAAGCCGGTGCTATTCCTGTGATATCGTTTGGGACATTCACTGGAGTGTTAAATGCAGGAAACGTTCATACAGTAGTTTCACCTGTAGTTAATATTACAGTAGAGCCTGTAGCAGGAACTAAAGTAGGTAGAGGTACAACGAATACAATCTATACATTAAAAGTAGTAACAACAGGTGCACCTGTTAGTATTACTAATTTGGTGGCAAATTTTGTTGGTTCATACACGGGCACAGATATAGATAATTTTTACATGTATTATTCAAAAGATGCTTCTATTTATGGTGATGCAGTACGAGTTTCATCTCTAAATGCAGCTGGTACGGGAGAAAATGTTACTTTCTCAGAAAATTCTGCGTTATTGTTCTTGCCTGTAGGTACTTCTTACATTCACATCGCAGCTAATGTAGGTACTTCTGCTTCAACTACTGCGGGAGTACAACTTAACTCCATTTCTGGAATCACTTTATCATCCGGAAGCCTAAATGTATCTGTTATTGGTACGGCAGGTTCTCTATTCACAATAGGTAATTCTAGGATTGATGTGAAAGGAAATAGGTACTCCGGAGGAAAAATCAATATTGGTACAGTTAATAATCCTATTTACAGGTATACAGTCTCTGTGTCTGGAGCTAGCACCTATTTCTCATATTTCTACCAAGATATTTTGGGTACATATACTGCTTCTGAAATATCACAAAATGAAGGTGCAAAAGTATGGCTAAGTAACTCTCCGGATTTCAATGCGGCTACTGCTAAAAGGATAGATTCCAGAGGTATTGAAACAGCAGGTAATTACTCATATTTCTATCCTTATAACACAATGAGTGAGGGTATAGCATATGTATTTGTAACAGTTGATGCCTCAAACTCAGCTGTGGTTGGGAGGACAATCAAGTTTAACAATAACTTTGGGTACTCAGCTCCATACGCATTGTCTAGTTCTTCATCAGCAGTTGAAGGCTCTCAGTTCGTGTTTGGTGTGCCAAGTAGTGCAACTGACTTGTTAAGCTTTACACTTCCAAACCAAATAGGTGAAACTACCATTACAGGAAATGTAGTAACATTAATGTTGCCAACTGGTACAGACGTAAGTGCATTGGCTGCAACTTTTGGGATAAGTGCTTATGCAAGTGCTTCAGTAAACAATGTAACCCAAGTGAGTGGTCAAACAACCAACAACTACGCTTCGCCCTTAAACTTTGCTGTGAGGGCTGAGACAGGTGCTACTAAGGTTTATACTATCAATGTGATATTTGGATCACCCAATAGTGTGCAAGAATCATTAAATAGCTTGTCTGCTGAATTGTTCCCTCAACCTGCATCAACAGTTCTCACCATTAAGTCTAATGGTTACAGCAAGGCATTTTTCTATGATACAATAGGGAATAAAGTTTTGGAAAGCGATTTATCAGGCTTAGATTTAATTAATATTTCAGGCTTGTCAGATGGGTTGTATTTTGTGAAATTGGCAAACAAAGAAAAATCTATTACTAAAAAGCTAATTGTGGCTAAATAGTAGTATTCTACAAGTCATACCATTAGAAAAAAGCCCCAATGCACTTAATATGTGTACTGGGGCTTTATTTTTTACTAACTTATTCGATTAATATCAGCTATAAGCATATTTTTGCAGACTATAAATTATGCTTCATATATGCTTCTTGCTCAAAATATTCATAAAAAATATGGTTCTCTGGAAGTATTAAGAGGGGTAGATTTCACCGTGACAGAACATGAGATTGTATCTATTGTGGGTTCTTCAGGAGCGGGAAAAAGTACTTTATTGCATATTTTGGGTACTCTTGACAAAGCAGATGAAGGCACTCTACAGATTGACAATCTTGAAATTTTAAAACTGAAAGATAATGAACTAGCCAAATTGAGAAATGAAAAGTTGGGTTTTGTCTTTCAGTTTCATAATCTTTTGCCGGAATTTACTGCTTTAGAAAATGTATGCATGCCTGCGTTTATTGCGGGCGTCAATGAAGCAGATGCCAAAAAGAAAGCCTTGGAGTTGATGAAACTACTCAACATTTTTGATAGAGCAGGCCACAAGCCTTCTGAAATGTCGGGGGGAGAGCAACAAAGGGCTGCTGTGGCACGGGCTTTGATAAACAATCCGAGAATTGTGTTTGCAGATGAACCCAGTGGAAATTTAGATTCACGCAATGCAGAAGAGCTGCATCAGTTATTTTTTAAACTGCGCAACGAACTAGGCCACACCTTTGTGATTGTTACTCACAATGAACTTTTGGCACAAATGGCTGATAGAAAAGTAGAAATGAAAGATGGAAAAATAGTAGGCTAGCAAAAGTCACAATATATACCTGCTCAAGTCCTTGTTTTGGACCAAATTGCCCAACTTTTGCTCCACCAACTCAGACCCTACGCTTAGTTTACTTCCCGGTTTGATAATATCAGGCACATCGTAAAGAAACTCGTTGAGTAAAGTACTCATTACAGTATGTAGCCGCCTTGCTCCAATATTTTCTATCTCTGAATTAAGTCTGGTAGCGATTTCAGATATTTTTTCTATGGCCTCATCTTCTATTTCCAAATCCACACCTTCCGACTGCAAAAGGGCATAATATTGTTTTGTGAGTGAGTTTTTAGGTGTTTTCAAAATGAGTATAAAATCGTCTTTAGTAAGGCTATTGAGTTCTACTCTTATGGGAAAGCGACCTTGCAATTCGGGAATAAGATCTGATGGTTTTGAAAAATGAAACGCTCCGGCTGCGATAAATAAAATGTGGTCTGTATTTACCACCCCGTATTTTGTATTTACAGCACTGCCTTCTACCACAGGGAGCAAATCGCGTTGCACGCCTTCTCTGCTTACATCTGCTCCACTTCCTTTGCTGTTTGAACGGGCTATTTTATCTATTTCATCTATAAATATTATCCCTGTGTTTTCTGTTTTCTTTACTGCTTCTGCCTTCACCTCGTCCATATCAATCATTTTTGATACTTCCTCGTCCATTAATATCTTTCGGGCATCGGCTATAGATATTTTTCTTTTTTTCTTTTGCTTGGGAAACATGCCACTGAGCGCATCTTGCAAACCCTGCATGGCTGAGTCGTCCATGCCATGAGGCCCACCGCCAATTACTCCAATGTTTGCCGACACAGGTTGAGTCACTTCTAATTCTACTTTTCTATCTTCAAGCTCGCCATTACGCAGCTTTTCTCTGAATTTCTCCCTTGTTTTTTCATTCAACTCTCTATCTGAGTCTGATATTGAAGGCTCTGCTACATCCGCCATAGGCAGTTCCATCCCATTTACAGTAATTTTTGGCTTTGATTTTTCTGATTTTTGGTTTTTTATTGGGGGTATAAGCAAGTCTAATATGGCGTCTTCTACTGCCTGCTCGGCTTTTTGTCTTAATTCTTCTTTCTTTTTGGTACGCACCATATTTACAGCTTGTTCCGCCAAATCACGCACCATTCCTTCTACATCGCGCCCTACATAGCCTACTTCGGTAAACTTTGAGGCTTCCACTTTAATAAATGGGGCATCGGCCAGTTTTGCCAGTCTGCGTGCTATTTCGGTTTTCCCTACTCCGGTAGGCCCTATCATCAAAATATTGTTGGGAACAATTTCTTTGCGCATTTCGGCATTGGCATTCATTCTGCGCCAGCGGTTGCGCAAGGCTATGGCTACATTGCGTTTGGCATCATGCTGTCCTATGATATATTTGTCTAATTCGGCTACTATTTCTCTTGGGGTAAGTTGTTCTATCTGCGGCATCATGAGTCTCTTTCTGTTTTGAACTATTTTAACTAGAAAAGTGTGTCAAAGTTAAATGAATGGGTCAAATGTTTTAGAAGAATATTTTATTAATTCAGATTAAGCCAAACCGCTTCTTTTTTCATTATCGAAGTTTGGTGAAATAAGTATAAATTTACGGCTTATATATTTCATTTCTAATGATTTCTTCCGACCGCATAAAACAACTTGCAAATCTATTTTTTAAAGACACACAAGCAATAAGGCATCATTTACATGCTCATCCTGAGTTGTCTTTTCAAGAGTTTAATACGGCAGAATATATTGCCTCTACATTAGATGATTATAAAATTAGATATCAAAAAGGAGTTGCGGGTACGGGTTTGATAGGGTACATCGAAGGGAAAAATCCTAATAAGAAAACAATAGCACTGCGTGCCGATATAGATGCCTTACCTATTACTGAGGCGAATGATGTACCCTACAAATCGAAAAACGAAGGCGTGATGCATGCTTGTGGGCACGATGTGCATACTTCGTCTCTTTTGGGCGCAGCCCGGATATTAAATGAGGTTAAAAACGACTTTGACGGAACAGTGAAGCTCATTTTTCAACCGGGGGAAGAAAAAGCGCCCGGTGGTGCTTCTATGATGATAAAAGAAGGGGTACTGGAAAATCCTAAACCAGATAGTATTTTAGGCCAGCATGTAGCTCCGCAAATTCCTGTCGGGAAATTTGGGTTCAGAGAAGGCATATACATGGCGAGTGCCGATGAAATTTACATAAAAGTGATAGGCAAAGGCGGCCATGCAGCCACTCCCGAAATAAATATTGACCCTGTGGTGATAGCTTCACATATCATCATAGCCCTACAGCAAATAGTGAGCCGTAATGCCAGTCCAAAAATGCCCACAGTACTTTCTTTTGGTAAAATAGAAGCCAAAGGAGCTACCAATGTCATTCCCAACGAAGTATATATAGAAGGTACTTTTAGAACCATGAATGAAAAGTGGCGCGCAGAAGCCAAAGCCAAAATGAAAAAAATGGCAGAAGCCATAGCAGAAGGAATGGGCGCTGTATGTGAATTTAGATTTATGGATGGATACCCTTATTTGGAAAATAATTCGGCACTTACCCGTAAAATGAAAGCTGCTGCAATAGAATATGTGGGTGCCGACAATGTGATAGACCTTGACTTATGGATGGCATCGGAAGATTTTGCTTTTTATACACACCATGTAGACGCTTGTTTTTACAGATTGGGTGTGCGAAACGAGGCCTTGGGTATAATGTCGTCTGTACATACGCCTACTTTTAATATTGATGAAAAAGCTTTGGAACTCGGTCCAGGCATGATGGCCTGGTTGGCAGTGAATGAGCTGAGTGTTTAGATGAATTTACATAAGGAAACAATATTTTCAGCATCGTGTTATTGTTGGTGAATTTTGTATGAAGACTTGTAAATTAACTTCAGCTTTAATTTTTTTAATATGGCTTTGTAGTTCGTGCAACAATGAAGAAAAGGATAATGTAGTCTCTCTAACTACTCCACCGCCTGTTTTTAATCTTTCAGATGCAAAAGTACTTGTTGATACTATTCCCGTAAACAAGCTCTCGCTTACAGGTTTGAAAAACTATTTAGAAGGCGGGAGCCTTCTACTTAGTATAGCCCTCAGAAACGGAGTGAATGTGTATAAAATAAATTATAACAGTACTGATGTAAATGGGGACAAAATATTGTTATCAGGTGCAGTTGTAATTCCTGATGTAGCTGATTCAGTGCCTATTCTTTTGTATGAACATGCTACCATTCCTGAGTTTAATGAAGAAAATGCACCTTCATATTTCCCTAAATTAGGAGATGGAATAGGCATGTCTTTATTTGGAGCAAATAAATATTTGGTAGCGGCTCCGGATTATATAGGCTATGGCACTACAAAAGAACTGGAACACCCTTACCAACACAGGCAAACCTTGGCCTCAGCCTCTGTAGACATGCTGCTGGCCACAGAAGAGTTTTGCAAAGTAAAACGCCTGAAAATGACCGATAAAAAATTTATCACTGGCTATTCCGAAGGGGCTTTTGCAGGGATGAGCACTCAAAAATTGATAGATGAGAAATATCCTGAAATAAAAATTAATTTGGTAACGCTCGGTGCCGGTGCTTACAACACCACCGATTTTGCAAAATTTGTACTCACCACCAATGCCAATTTGGAGTTTATTAACTCTTATGCATGGGTTTTGAAGGTGTACGATAAAGTTTACAAGCTTAACAGAGGGATGGGATATTATTTTGTAGAACCATACGCAACAGAACTCAGCAATAATATTTGGGCAAGTGTAGCCACCAATCCTCAAGCCCTTTTCAATCAGAAATTTGTAAACAATATTTTAGATAATAGCGATGCAAATTTCATCAGTGCTTTGAAAGATAACGATGTCTACAACTGGACACCCAAAGTGCAGATGCTGCTTTATCATGGTACAGATGATGATTATGTACCTATTTTCAATTCTGAGTCTGCCGAGGCCTATATGAAAGAAAGAGGTGCAAACGTGAAACTAATTAAAATATCAAGTGCAAACCACACTACAGCGGTGCCTACATTTTATATTAATGCGTTAACTGAGTTTAATGCGAAAAAATAGATTACTCTTTTAATAGATTAGGTCTGCGCTGCTTGGTTCGCTCTACAGACTGTTCATATCGCCAATCGTTTATTTTTCGTTCATGTCCCGAAAGCAGAATTTCAGGTACTTGCCAGCCATTAAACACCTCCGGACGAGTATATACGGGTGGAGCTATCAGATTGTCTTGAAAAGAATCAGTTAGGGCAGAAGTTTCATCATTTAACACACCGGGCACTAAACGAACAATGGCATCGGTGAGTACAGCTGCTGCCAATTCACCACCAGAGAGCACATAGTCGCCTATGCTTATTTCTTTGGTAATAAGGTACTGACGAACACGTTCATCCACTCCTTTGTAATGACCACAAAGTATAATCAAATTGCCTTTGAGTGACAATTGATTGGCCATTTTTTGGTTAAGTAACTCTCCATCAGGGCTCATATAAATAACTTCATCGTAGCTGCGCTCCGATTTCAATTTTTCAATACATTTATAGATTGGCTCTACCATCATCACCATACCGGCTCCACCACCAAAAGCATAATCGTCTACGTGCCGATGTTTGTCTGTGGCATATTCGCGCAAGTTATGAACCACCAGCTCTACATGACCCTTCGTTTGAGCTCTTTTCAAAATCGACTGATCAAAAGGCCCTCTGAACAAATCGGGCAACACTGTGATAACATCTATACGCATGGTTTTAATTTTTTTGCAAAAATAGAGCTTCGTCCAAACAATATTGTTCAAAATTCTAATAATATAACAGAATGTGTATTTTAGGAATAATTTTGTGTATGTCACCCAAAATAAAATGGCCGTTTTTCAGCTTAAAAATGATTTTTCTTTTCCTCCAGCCCATTTATCAGAACCAGATGGGCTTTTGGCAGTTGGAGGCGATTTGTCGTTAGAAAGGCTAAAACTTGCTTATTCGCAGGGTATATTTCCATGGTTTTCGGGCGAAGAGCCTATTCTTTGGTGGTCGCCACAGCCTAGATTTGTACTTTTCCCGGATGAACTGCATGTGAGCAACACAATGAGACAAATGCTTAAAAAAGGTATTTTTAAAATTACCTATAATCAATGTTTTGATAAAGTAGTTGATAATTGTAGTAAAATAATGCGCAAAGACCAAGATGGAACATGGATTACGTCAGGAATGAAAGCGGCTTTTATTGATTTTCACGAAGCAGGCTACGCCCAATCAGTAGAAGTCTGGCAGGATGGAGAGCTTGTAGGTGGACTTTATGGCGTGGGAATGGGTTCGTGTTTTTTTGGAGAATCTATGTTTGCTAAGGTAAGCAATGCATCAAAGGCAGGCTTTATTACATTCGTAAATGAGTTTACTAAAAAAGGGTTGGAGCTGGTAGACTGCCAAGTGCATACACCACATTTAGAAAGCTTGGGGGCAAAAATGATTGATAGAGATATGTTTTTGGCATTGATAAAGCCACGTATTTTGAAAACAGCACCTTTTAAAAGTTATTTTTAGCCATTTTAGCTCAGCATTATGTTTGAAATTTTCATTTATAATCGGGTGCTTTCTCTACCCTAAGTCCAAAGGCCAATATTTCGTTTAGTGGGTCTTTGCGCATGTATTGCTTTATCTTATATGAATATTTCCCGGCCTTGTTGAATTTCATATTTTTAAAAGCATAAAAGCGATGGTCGAAAATGTCGCCCAATCCGCTGCCATAGGGCTCGCCAGTTTTAGCGTCCATCAGCTTTACCTCGTGCAAATCGCTAGAAATTGGCTTGTTGTCGGGCGAATAGAGTTCGTACTTTATATATAAATTATAATATGGATAATCGAGACTGTTGCGCACGTTGTATAAAATATTGTAGGTCAAGGTGGTGTCATCTATCTGAAAAGTGAAAACGGCAGAACTATCGGCATACCAGTTTTTGTCCTTGAAATCCACATTTGTTTCATACACCCTATATTTATCGCAACTCGAAAGCAAAGCCAATATCACAATGGCTAACAGAGGAAAGATATTTGCTATCCGCATGGTACAGGGTTATTTTTTCTTTTTGAAATTGGGATTGTGTGGTCTGTTGTATGGCTTATGCTTGCTTCGCAGCCTTTCGTCAAGCTTTTGTATGTCTTTATTGAGCTTGACCGGTATTCGAGCATTTTCGTTGTCAGTAAGGTCGTTGGGGTCGAGCGAATTTGGCTTGATGCCTTTTTTGTTCAAAGCCACTATTTCTTCTACCTCTTTGGTGCTAAGCTTGTGCCAATTGCTATCGCCATTATAAGAAAACCACATGATTTTTCTGAAAATATCGGTTTTTTGCAACACAGCCGGTCCTTGGGTGGTGAGCAGAGGAGTGTCTACTTCGGGTACATCTTTGAGTGCATCCATGTAGGTGTCAAGCTCGTAGTTGAGGCAGCATTTCAAGCGACCACATTGACCCGAAAGCTTCTGAGGATTGAGCGACAAGTTTTGATAGCGAGCGGCAGAGGTATTCACACTTTTGAAGTCGGTGAGCCATGTAGAGCAGCAGAGTTCTCGACCACACACGCCTATTCCGCCCAGTCTTCCAGCCTCTTGGCGTAGGCTTATCTGCTTCATCTCCACACGTACTTTAAACTCAGTGGCAAGCACTTTGATGAGCTCTCTGAAATCTACCCTGTCTTCGGCAGAGTAGTAAAAAGTAGCTTTTTTACCGTCCATTTGAAACTCAACGTCTGACATTTTCATGTCAAGTTTCAAATCTTTCACTATTTCTCTAGTGCGGTACATGGTAGGCAGTTCTTTGGCCTTGGCAGCTTCGTGTTTCGCCAATTCGTCTTTGTTTGCCAACCTGCTGATGGAAGGAATGTCTGCGCTGTCAGCAATGCCCTTTTTCTTCATTTGGAGGCGCACAAGTTCGCCTTGGAGTGAAACGAAGCCTAAATCTGCACCTGTCACCGCATCTATCACCACGGCATCGCCTGTGTGAAGCTCTAGGTTTTGGGCGTTTTTATATATTTCTTTTCTACCTCCTTTAAAACGCACTTCTACATAGGGAAACCTATCTGAAGGCGAAGGCTCAGCTATTCCTGCCAGCCAATCGTATGTATTTAATTTATTGCAACCACCGGAACTGCAACCACCGGATTTACCGCAGCCGCCCGATGAACATGAACCGCATCCCATATCTATCTGTCTGTAAAATCAAGTCCTTAATAAACGACAAATATATACAAAATTGCGATTGGTTGGCTTTTGTATGTAAGCCATAAAGAGTTGAACTTTTTCAATAAGCAAAAAAATATCGAACAAAAAACTAAGAGCTATGCTTTAATAGATTTTTCAATTAGACTTCGTAAATTTACTCAATAGAAAATTTGTATCTCTTTTTGAAAACTGAAAATTGACGAAAATGGTAGAATTTAAGATACAGCTCGAAGACAGCATAGTGCAGTCATTTGGATACAAACAGGTAGAGAATTACTTACAAGATTTTGTAAAAAAAATGCTTCTAAAAGCTGCTGCACAAGATGTTTTAGACGATTTGAATACAATAGATGTACAAAATGATAAAGAATGGCAAACAGCTCGACATTTGGCTTGGCAACAAGAAAAACATAATTATTTAACAGCTAAATGAATGATTTTGTCATAGATGCAAACATTTTGATGAGTATTCTTATTAGCGGCAAATCAGGTTATAGAACGATATTGTCTTTCAACAATTTTATCTTGCCGGACTTCGCTTTGATAGAAATAGAAAAGTATAAAAGCATTTTGAAAAACAGGACCAAAATGACTGAAATTCAATTTGCCAAATGAACTTATTTTGTATTTTCTAACCTTATAATTTTACCCAAATATGTTTTGGAAGATGAATTTCTAGTAAAATCAGAACTTCTTCTACAAAAAATTGATTTGAAAGATATTAGTTATGTAGCGTTAGCTATGCAGCTAGATTTGCCACTATTGACAAGAGATAATCCGTTGTATGAAGGCTTAAGAAAACAAGGCTTTAGGAAAGTGATGTTATTTGACGACTTTTTGAAAATGTTGTAAATTTACGGTAATGAAAAAAACTTCATCACCTCATCAAAAAATGCCTGTGGCTGTTCGGCCTGCACCCAGTGACCTGAATTTTCTATAGTGATAATTTTTGAATTTGGGAATATCTGAGAAATTAGCTCTGTATCTTCAGATTTGATGTAATAGTCTGATTTTGAACCTTTAATGAATAAAGTGGGTACTGAACTTTGGGCTGTGGCAGGCGTGCCCTCACCTATATTTTCTATTTCTTTTACTAATAATTCCAGATTTATTTTCCAGTGAAAAGCCCCATTGTCGTCTCTATAAAGGTTTTTCATTAAAAATTGCCTTTCCGCTATGTTGGTGACTCCATGGGCGATAAAAGCATTTTCTACCTCTTGTCTCGATTGGAGCGATGCCAAATCAAGGCCGGTCATGGCAGCTATGTAGGCTTGATGGTGCTGCGGATAGTAACGAGGCGAAATATCTACTACCACGGCTTTTTTTACATCGGCTAGGTGAGAGGTAAGAAATTTCATCACTGTTTTGCCGCCCATCGAGTGGCCAATGATGTATGGATTCACAATATTTTGCTGCTCCATAAACTCTGCCAAATCTGCCGCCAAGGCATCGTAATTGTGTGGTGCCATGTGTGGCGACTGTCCGTGATTGCGCTGGTCTACAATAAATACATGAAAATACTTAGCAAATTCTTTGCTAATGGTGAGCCAGTTGTCGCTAGAGCCAAAAAGTCCATGTAAAATAATGAGCGGCTGCCCTTGACCCAGTTCACGGAAATAGAGACGCATTTTTTATTTACGATTTTTTATTGATGATTTAGAATTCAAAACACTAATCACTAATTAGCTGGTGAGATACTCACCATTTTTTTGAAAGTATCAAATGCTTTGCCCGATTGCAACGATTCTTTGGCCATGAGCAATGCATCATTTATTGAGGTTTCAGGCTTGGCACACATGATGGCCATAGCAGAATTGGCAAAAACCACTTGATTTTGAGCCTCCGTACCTTTGTTTTGCAATACATTTAATAAAATATCTGCTGCCTCTTGTATGCTGCTTCCGCCCGAAAGTTCGGCCAATGTGCGGTATTTAAAACCAAAATAATCCGGATTAATGGTTTTTTCACCCTCTTTCCCAAAAACTTTTACATCGGCAGTAAGCGATATTTCGTCAAAGCCATCCATAGAGTGAATGATGGTGAAATTCTTGTCTGTCTTTTGATATATGTAGCCATAAAGCCTCAAAAGTTCTAGGCTGAACACCCCTACAATTTGATTTTTGGGCTTGGTAGGGTTCACCATAGGCCCTAGAATGTTAAAAAACGTTTTTACACCCAGCTCTTTGCGGATGGGAGCCAAATTTTTCAAAGCAGGATGAAAAAGTGGTGCATGGAGAAAACAAATGCCTGTTTCTGAAATTTGCTTTTCGAGAATACCTTTATCGTTGGTAAATTTAAGACCCAAAAACTCCAACACATTTGACGAGCCGCAAAGCGAAGACACCCCATAATTGCCATGTTTGGCCACATTTACACCCGCACCAGCCACCACAAACGATGAAATGGTGGAGATGTTAAAGGCATTTTTGCCATCACCACCCGTGCCACACAGGTCTATGGGATTGTAAGCATCAAATTCTATAGGTATACACAGTTCGAGTAAAGCTTCGCGAAAACCTTCCAGCTCTTCCACCGTGACACTGCGCATCAAAAAAGAAGTGATAAAAGAGGCAATTTGGCTGTTGTTACAGTTGCGCAGATTGGCAATATCTATGAGTGTATCTTTGGCTTGCTGTTTGCTCAGCTTTTTGCCTTCAAAAAGGTGGTTGAGAATGTCTTTCATTGAGCGAATTTTGCGCCCCGAATATAGGTAAAAAAATTATTAGTCGGTGTGTGTTCGTGGAAGAGGCATAGGCTTTAAGTTTATGAAACAGAACTCAATGATTCAGATATCATCACCAACATTATATATTCATTAGGCATTGCTAATATAATTTTTAAGTAGGGCAATAAATTTATTCTAAAATCGTATTGTTATTATGAGTCATCTTACTTCTGATAGATGGGCAGAACTAATTTTTAATAACCGTAATAAAAATTATGGGGCTTTTCGACTCAGGAAGTCCGCTAATGAGCATCAAGTTTACGGTTTAGTTATTGCAAATTTGATATTCATTGCATTGATTGTTATTTATAAAGTTTCATTGTCTGCCTCACAAAAAGCGATTTCTCTTCAACATTCTGCTTTTACATTCAAAAATAATTTCGAAAAAACTATTGAAAATCAAGTCAATCCTTTGGACATAACGAAAGAATTATCAAAAGTTGTTGCTGTAGAATCTGATATTGATTTGCAATTTATGAATTTAAAAGTGGTAGAAAGAATTCAAGTGCCTAAAATTGAGCCTATGATCAAAGATATTTCAAACGGTGTCTTGAAGTATTCTGTTGATGCAGAAACAGGAAAGCATTTCATTCCTCAAAGACAAGCAGCGTTTAAAGGAGGGATGGACAGCTTTTATGTTTCGATTACTAAGCAAATCAAATTTAAAAGTGAACTTGGATTACCAAATTACAGGTATGAAAATGGTGACGATGAAATAGATTATGAGATTAATACCTTGGTATTTGTGGAATGTGTAATAACGGCTACAGGGAAACTTGATAGTGTTAAGCTATTTAAAGGTGCGTCTGACCCTAAGTTTAATGATAGAGTTCTTGCGGCATTTAGAAACTCAAAAGAGTGGAAACCGGCTATTCATAATGGAAAAGCTGTAAGCCAAAAAATGATTATTCCTTTTCATTTTGATTACAAGCAACCTCTTATCAAGTATTATCAATTTTAAGTCACTCCGTCTCTTCGGGTGTTTCGTCTATCAAACTGATACTTCTGTTTTCTTGCCGTGAATGTCATACACATTTCAACGAAAATAGAAGATATTGCACCATTTATGCAATCTTAGCTTTCAATCTTGATATCCATATAAAAAGTAGAGATACGATGATAAACACTGCTGTCAAGCCTATGCAATTTATAAAAACCCTTTCAAAACCGATATGGGTAATATTTAAAAATGGATATGGGTAAAAGTTCGAGAAATAACCACGAATTAGGACATATATCAGATAGAAAGAAGGAAAAATAAGCCAAAATGGAACTTGCCTGATACTAAGCTTATCTCCAGTTTTGCTTAAACTCCAAAATATTATCACCAAGAGAGGATTCAAAGAATGAAGAAGCTCATCGATTATTTTTTGAGTCCCTGTCGGATTCCATGTAGATCTCAATATAATTTGATAAACCAATCCTACTATCGTAATATACATAGTAATCGCTGTAAGTGTGCCAGGATTTTCTAGTCTGTGCTTTTGATTCATTAAATATGCAAAGCTGAGAATAGAAAAATACACAGCGATAATACTATTGGTTAGTATCGTGAAAAAACTAAAAAAACGAATTGTAGTCTCTAATGTAGTATTTGTGCTGTTCACCAGCATTAGATAATACTGCACAACAACTGCAATCCAAGATAATATTGCTATGCCAAAACAAAGTATATTTCTCATTCTCATAGTACTTGTTTTATGTAGAGCTTGAAGTTGTCCAGAAATACATTTTATCAATGCTTAAGCCAGTTTAGCAGCATTTGCTCTCCAAATTCAGTCATGACCGATTCGGGGTGAAACTGTACCCCACGCACATCGTATTTTTTGTGGCGATGTGCTTGCACTATTCCTCTATCGTCTACGGCAGTCACTTCCATGTCGGCAGGCAAATTTTTCACTGCCCACGAATGATAACGACCCGATTTGAAAGTTTTTGGCAAACCTTCAAAAATATAATCGTCTACCACAACTTTGGTATCCATAGCCTTGCCATGAATCACTTGTTGGATGTTGTAAAGCTCTGCTCCAAAACTCTCACCAATAGCCTGATGGCCTAAACACACACCCAAAATAGGTTTTTGTGAGGCATAGGTTTTTATCAGATCCATCAAAATACCGGCCTCTACAGGAATACCCGGGCCGGGAGAAAGAATTATTTTATCATATTTGGCCACATCTGCCACCGTCATTTTATCGTTTCGAATCACATCCAGGTCTTTGTAGCCGAGCTTGCGCACGATGTGAACCAAATTGTATGTAAACGAATCGTAATTGTCTAAAATTAGTATTTTCATTTTTAAATGTATCCCTTAAAAATATCATTTTATTTTAAAATTATATCGTAGCTATCACCGTCTCGCCTCCGCGGGTCACTTGGTTGAGCTGCACCTGTATTTTAGCATCTATAGGCAAAAATATATCCACCCTAGAGCCAAACTTGATGAAGCCAAATTCCTGCCCTTGAGCAACTCTGTCACCCTCTTTCACATACCATTTGATGCGCTTTGCCAATGCTCCGGCTATTTGTCTGAAAAGTACAGGCGTGCCTTTTTCATTTTCTACCACCACGGTGGTGCGTTCGTTGTCAGTGCTGGCTTTGGGATGCCAAGCCACTAAAAAAAGTCCTGGATGATATTTAAAAAATTTCACCACGCCCGACACCGGGTTTCTATTTACATGTACATTGATAGGCGACATGAAAATGGAAATTTGTATTCTTTCATCCTTGAAATATTCATTTTCTACCGTTTTTTCTATCACCACCACTTTGCCATCGGCCGGAGCTATGACATGAGAAGCGTTTACCACCGTTGTTCTGGTAGGGTTTCTGAAAAATTGTAAAAATGTGATGAGAAAAAATAAACATACTGTACCTACCAAACAAGAGACCCACACAGGCGCATCGAACAAAAAAACAGTGGCCAATGCTACCGATGATATGGCTATAGTAGAGAGTATGAGGCTATGCCCCTCTTTGTGGAAATACATAATTTCTTGATTTTGAGAGCGCAATTTAGCAATAAATTTCACAAAAAAGCCCCTCAATTACTTTTGAAGGGCTTTTGAAAAGATAATTTTTGGGGCAATGTTAATATAGTTTTATCAAATCGGGTTTTATGAACAGACCCACCACCAACACAGAAAGCACTACCAAAAAAATGATTTGAAATACAGATATTTTAGGTGGTTCAGTATCAGAATCTTTTGGTTTCAAATACATATAATAAAGAGGCTTGAGGTAATAAAAAAGCGATACCACGGCATTGAGCACGCCAAAAACCAATAGAAACAGATAAATTTTTTCTTGCTCAAGCGAATAGCTGTCCCACACCGAGCTGAAAATATAAAATTTAGAGATGAAACCTACTGTGGGTGGCAAACCAGTGAGAGCCACCATAGCCACAATCATGGCAATGCCCCAAAAGGGTTTTTCCAATCCCAATCCCTTGTAAGACGCAATTTCATCGGTTTTGACAAGTGAAATGGCGAAAAATGCCAGAAAAGTAATAAAAATATATGCTCCCATGTAGTAGGCAGCCGATTCGTAGGCTTGTGATTCAAAACTGGTGAGTGGCAACAAGATAAATCCTGAATGGGCTATGGCCGAGTAAGCAAGCATGCGCTTCATGCTGGTTTGTCCTAAGGCAGCAAAATTGCCTACCAATAGCGACAAAATGGCAAACAGACCCAACAACAACTCGGGCCGAAACCATGATACATAGCATTTGAAATCGTATTGCCACACTGTGGGCAATAAATTGAAAAGAAGCGCAAAACCTGCAATTTTTGTGGCTGTGCTGAAAAATGCCACTGTGTACACAGCACTGCTTTGATATACATCGGGCGACCAAAAATGCAATGGGAAAGCTGAAATTTTAAACAATACACCGGCAAACACCATCAGGAAAGCCACAGTTACCAGCACGGGCGAACTATTGATGAGTTGTTTGGTGAAAATAATATCGTTGAAATTCAGTGAACCGGTGATGCCAAAAAGCAAAGAAATGCCGTACAGCATAATTCCCGAAGCCATCATGCCATAAATGAGGTATTTGACAGAAGCCTCAGCAGCCGGCTTTTCGTTAAACATAGCCACCAGTGCGTAAGACGACAAAGAAACTATCTCCAAAGCCAAGAAAGACACCAAAAAATTGTAAGACATAGCCAACAAATTGGCTCCAAACAAAATGGAGGTGATGAGCAAATAAAACTCAAGTGTTTTTTCTTTTTTTACAGATATTTCTCTGAACACAACTGTAAAAACCCCACAAACGGCTATCAAAAGCTTAAAATATACCGTTTTTGATTGAAGATAAAGTGTGCCTGAGTATAGCCAAATGGGCTGTGAAATGCCCCACTGTTGGTATGTAGTGCAAAAAACATACGATATACCCATAAAAAAAACAGCCGGAGTGAGCCACACGGATTGCTTTTTGAACACTATGCCCAAAACAGTGAGCAGCACCAAAAGCGACAACAATGTAATTTCGGGTATAAAATAGGGGAGTGAGAATTTTATATCTGCTATATACTCCGATGGGTGCATGTTTACTTTGTTTCTATGTAAAAAAGAGTTTCTTGGCAAAATAACTTAAAAAATTTTGAATTAGCTCTGTGAACTTTCTTTAAACTTTATGTTCTTTGTATCAAATATTTATCCTTTCAAAAAATGAATTTTCCCGGCACATTAAAATATTCTAAAGACCACGAGTGGGTGAAAGTGGATGGCAGCGTAGCCACTATAGGTATCACCGAATTTGCACAAAGCGAATTGGGAGATATCGTGTTTGTAGACATCAATACTGTAGGCCAAACACTCAAGCAATTTGATATTTTTGGCAGCGTAGAGGCCGTAAAAACGGTTTCTGATTTGTTTTTGCCTATTTCCGGAAAAATATTGGAAGTAAACCCTGAGCTCAACAACAAGCCTGAGCTTGTCAACAACGATTCCTACGAAAAAGGCTGGATGGTGAAAGTTTCGATAGACAGCCCTGCCGATTTGGACAAACTTATGGATGCAGAAGGCTATAAAAAAATGATAGGACAATAGTCAACAGAATCATTTCAAGCTTAGCCCTTCTATTTACAGAAGGGCTTTTTTGTTGGTTATGGATAAAAAATAGCCAATCATATCCAGGGTTTCTTTTTCTTTTTCAAATAGCCCTTGGTGTGCTGTATCGCCAAGGAGCAACACATAACTTTCTTTGGGCAAATTGCTTTGAGCCAAACTGTCTTCAGGTTTTACAGAAGCATCGTTTTTGCCTATGATAAACAACACGGGATATTTTGCTTCTGTAAGCACATGGGTTCGGTCGGGTCTGTCTCGCATGGCAGCTGCTGTGTCTGCTATTACTTCCGGCTTGGTTTTCAAACCTTCTTCAATAAGTTTATCTATAGCAGCTTTGCAGTTTTCCCTATTGGCCGGGTAGAATAGCGGAGGTACAAATGGCCTTATAAAGGCTTCTGTGCCATTTTCTTTTAAATAAGCGATGGTTTTGTTGCGCTGCTGCTTTTTTTCCTCACTATCAGCATAGGCTGTGGAGTGAAATAGGCATAAGCCTGTTACCATTTCGGGATAGCGTTCTGCAAAAGCCAAACAGACGTATCCGCCAAGAGAATGTCCTACCAATGTTACTTTATTGATATTGGCAGAAACAAGGATGTGCTGTACTTGTTCGGCCATAGCCTCTATGCTCACGTTTGCGATAGAGACACTCTCTCCATGGCCGGGTAAGTCGGGCACAATGCATCTGTATTTACTCGAAAAAACATCAATGGCCGATTGCCAATAGCCTTTCCATTCGCAATAGCCGTGGATAAAAACCACAACAGAACCATTTCCCTTGTCGATAAAAGATAGCATTGATACAATATTTTATCGCAAAATAACTAAAAACACTTTTCAGTAGTAATAATACCTGAAAATATTAGCCTTTGGGGTTTAAAAAAACTTTTTAAGCAAGCCCAATACCCTGCCCCCGTCTTTTTCTTCTTTGCCTTCCAAAAGATTATTGAAAGTAATTTTGTCTTGGCTAGTTATGTTTGTCTTGAAATCAACATCTGCTCCGGCAATTTTTCTTGAGCCCATGTGCCAACTAGGGAACGCTCTTTCTTTTATCATTCCAAACGAAATCATGGTGCACTGCTCGTGTCGTGAATCATTTTTTATTTTATCATAAAGCTGGTTCAGTACTTTTGCGTTGCCTTCAACCAATTGAATAAATTTTTTGTCAGAGTAAAGTAAAACACCTGTGATGTCGAGCGTGGGATTGTTTTTTTTGCAAGCATCGAGTATTTTATTTATTTCATCATCTGAACACTTCCGATTGCTTACATAGACCAATTGAGATAGCATATTATAATATAAATGTGTTGTTTGGTTTAAATAGAACTATCTTTTTAACACCCAATTTTTTATATTGTTTGTGAAAAAATCAAAAAACATTCTTGAGCGACTCCTAAAAAAGCATTTAAAAGTACTTTTTTAGATGATATTTATCAGCAAGAATGATGATTTGAGCGTTTCAATTGGTTTTTTTATTTAATTTTGTATCTACACTTAGTCTGAAACTAAGCCGTACACATCATGGAAAACAAGAAGAATGACTACCTAGTACTTTTGTACTATTGTTTCACCCCTATATCCGACCCCGAAACTTTTAGAGAAGAACACCATATTTGGTGTCTTAACCACAGGCTCAAAGGCCGAATCATCATAGCAGCCGAAGGCTTGAACGGCACGGTATCGGGTCTAAAAGAAGACTGCGAAGCGTATATGAACTATGTGCGTTCTGATGAGCGATTTTCAAACATAGACTTCAAAGTGGAAGAAGTGTCCGGTCATACTTTTGAAAAATTGCATGTGAGGGTCAAAGACGAAATTGTTCATTCAGGTCTTAAGCATATAAAACCTTGGGAAAAAACCGGAAAGCACCTTGAACCTGCTGAATTTAAAAAAATTAAAAACGACCCGGATGTTGTCTTGGTAGATTTTCGGTCGGACTACGAATATAGTGTGGGCCGTTTTAAAGGAGCTATAACGCTACCAATAGAAAATTTCAGAGAATTTCCTGAAAAAATCAATGAGCTTGAGGCTCTGAAAGATAAAAAAATAATTACTTATTGCACAGGAGGCATCAAGTGCGAAAAAGCCAGTGCCTTTTTATTGGAGCAGGGTTTTGAAAATGTTTATCAGCTTCATGGTGGCATAATTAAATATGGCATAGAAGAAGGTGGAGAGGATTTTGAAGGAAAGTGCTATGTGTTTGACAACAGAGTGGCTGTTGATGTAAACAAAGTGAACCCTACTGTGATTTCAAAATGCTATGTGTGTGGTACACCCAGCGACAGAATGGTTAATTGTGCCAACCCAGTATGCAATTTGCATGCACCCATCTGCGAAAAATGTGGTTGGGAAATGGAAGGAGCTTGCTCACCAGCCTGCAAAGTACACCCCGAAAAACGCCCCTATGACGGTACCGGATATTATCAAAAGCAGCCCAATGGCTACAACCCCTATATCGGACTGATAAGAAGGAAGGTGGATGCTTGATAAAGCTGTAGCATCACAATTTTTATAATGCTATTTACAAAGTATTTGAATACTAAAGTATAAAATTACACAAAGGCACAACTTTGTTAGCTGTGCCTTTCGAATAAATTATGCTCTCTTTATACAAAAAAGCTAAATCTATTTAAGTATAGAGTTGTATTTTTCTTTGTAAGTGAAAATAGCAAAGGCATTTAAAGCAACCAAAAGCACTCCAACACCCGGCATTTTAGCTATTAATACTTCAAATAGTAAAATATTGATGCTGATGGGGGCTACTAAAATCAATGCCAATGGTCTAAGAAACCCAGAAATTAGTAGTATAGAAAGAATTATTTCTAGAGTTTTAACTACTGCCAAAAAACCTGTATTGTACAACAAGCCTAAATAAGCACCGGCATCACCTGGCATGGGTGGCATGGCTATAAAATTGAAGAAATAGTTGGAACCTAATATGAGATAAGGTATTCCCAAAATGATAGAAGTGATTTTTCCTGCTGTTTTCATAGTATTGCATTGCTCCAAACCCCGAAGAAGCTTTTTAGGTTTTTTTGATATTCTAGGGTTTACCCAAATGTGTAGAGGGATGAATATCTGAAATTATAAATGCGTGTTTTAAAAAGATAAGAAGAAAATATTTGTCGAGTAACTGAAAAGCCGGTTTAAAAGTTCAAACATTAGAAAAAATGTAGTGAGAATTTCAATATTTATTACAAAAACAAGCTTGTTATTTCTATAAATTCGTATAATTGACTTGTAATCGCTGTAACATAATCAATAAATAAACTTTATTAAAGCATGCAAATCCTCCTTTTCATCACTTTAGGTCTATTGGCATACATGATTGGTTCTATTCCCACGGCTGTCTGGTATGGACGCTTTTTTCATGGTATTGATGTACGCGAACATGGAAGCATGAATGCAGGAGCTACCAACACTTTCAGGGTTTTGGGCAAAAAAGCCGGGGCAATCGTATTTGGAATAGATGTTTTAAAGGGCTTTTTGGCCACCTCTTTAGCCGTTTTTCTTTACAATTACGACAGGATTTGGGATTATGAAGTGGCTGAATTTAAAATATTGTATGGTATATTGGCTGTTTTGGGCCATATATATCCAGTGTTCGCTAAGTTTAAAGGCGGAAAAGGAGTAGCTACCTCTCTCGGTTTGGGTTTGTGTATGTTCCCTGAAGTGGCTTTTATTTGTCTTTGTATATTTTTTATCATCTTGGCAGTGTCGCACTATGTATCTCTGGGTTCAATATTAGCTACTTTGGCATTTCCTTTGCTTATGTTTACCCGTTGGTTCAAGCCTGACGATTACTTGTTGATAATTTTTGGTTTCGTAGCCTTTGCGCTCGTGCTTTACACTCACAGAAAAAACATTGTAAGGCTTTTGAACGGAAACGAGAACAAAATTTATCTTATCTCTAAAAAAGACTAATAAAATACTCGAAAATCATTCTATTTTTGAAGCCTCATCTGTCGGTGAGGCTTTTTTCGTGTAAAAGACATCTTTTTATGAGCAAAACCATTATAAATTCTACCAACGCACCAGCACCCATAGGCCCGTATTCTCAAGCAATAAAAGTTGGCAATATGATATTTATATCGGGCCAAGTAGCCATAGACCCAGCAACTGGCAATATCGTAAATGCTGATATTGTAGCAGAAACCACTCAAGTGATGAATAACTTGGCTGCAATATTGAAAGAAGCAGGGCTTGATTTTTCGCATGTAGTGAAAACGAGCATATTTGTGAAAGACCTCAACAACTTTGCAACTATAAATTCTACTTACGGCACATTTTTCAAAGGTGATTTTCCGGCTAGAGAAACTGTGGAAGTAAGTCGCTTGCCAAAGGACGTGAATGTGGAAATATCTTGTATAGCAGTGGGATAGGGCATATTTGCTGATTTTTAAACAAGGAATTTGCTCGCAGAGAGGCAAAGAACGCAGAGAATTGTTAATTTTTCTTTGTGTAACTCTGTACTTTCTTTGTGGACTTTGTGTAATAGCTTTATATGTTTTCCCAAGCTGAAATGCTGAGAAGGCGGAGATTTTAACCAAGTAAGGAATAAAGGGTATTAAGGAATTTACTCGCAGAGAAGAAAAGAACGCAGAGATTTTTATTATTAAAGTGAATAAGAAGAATGTAAAGATGGCTACAGCTTTTTGGCTTTTTTTACATTTTCTGCAACTCTAAATTTAACTATTCTCTCAATTAGCTCATAGGGAATAGGTTTATCGAGGGGAAATTGTACAGACCCTTTTCCTTGTTTGTAAGAAGATAATTCGCTTTCAAATTTACTATGACCGGTAGGAGTGGCGTAAAATCCAATATGATTTTTGTAGGCAGCAAAATAGACCAAGGGCTTATTATTTGTTTTGTAGCCGGGCATCCCATAAGCCACTAACTCTTGGGCTTCTGGAGCACTTTCTTTGATGATTGTTCTGATTTTACTAAGTATGGCTTGAACTTCGGCCGGAAATTGCAGAATATAAGTGTCAATTTCATTCATATTCATCTCATTTATGATTTATTCAATAAATTCTGAACAGTATTTTTCAATTCAGGAAGAACTTCATACTCAAACCATTTATTTTTTGCCATCCATATATTGTTTCTGGTTGATGGATGAGGCAGCGCAAAATATGTTGGCAAGTATTCTTTAAAATTTTTTACAGTATCTGTGAGCGTATCTTTTGCATGGTATTTTAAATAGTAGTTTTGGGCATATTGACCTACCAAGATAAAAAGTTTAATTTCGTTTACCATGCTCAGCAGCTTTGCGTGCCACAGTGGAGCACACTCCGGTCGTGGGGGTAAATCGCCAGTTTTGCCTGTACCGGGAAAGCAAAAGCCCATTGGCATTATCCCAAATTTATCCTTGTCATAAAAAGTGGTTTTGTCTACCCCTAGCCATTTTCTTAAGTTATCCCCGCTTTTATCGTTCCAAGGAATGCCAGTTTGATGAACAATTCTGCCCGGAGCTTGTCCAATTACTATTATTTTGCTGTTTTCACCGATTGATAATACAGGATTAGGAGATATAAACTTTTCGCACACACTGCATTGCTTTATCTCATTAAGTAGGCTATCCATTTTTGAAACGTACAAGAGCTAAAATATTTTAGTCCAAGCCCACAAATTTGAAGGGCTTGGTAACTACAAAATTCATAGAAGATTCACCTGCATAATTTTCGTTTTTATCAAGGCTTAATTTTTTCACTTTTGCTTTTTCTGAAAAGTCCAGTTTGCTGAATTCTACCCACACCACATTGGGATTCAACACATTATCGAAGTAGTAAACCAAATTTTTGTGGTCTGCAACAGTTCTCCAACGGGTAGAAGAAATATTAGGCTCTGTTTCAGATGAAATACCCAAAGGCACTGAGCAATTTCTGATGACACTAAAAACGCTTGGAAGCACCACTCTGGTGTTGTCGGATTGAGGAATGGCTTTGATGTAATAAGAAGCCCTGACAAACCTGTCGGCCGCGCGATTGGTGCCGGGCATCATTACCGTACCGGGAATGCCCTTCCAATAGGCATTAATGGCCAACTGTTCGGAAAAAACGGGTGAATTGGTCATGGTGACATAGCTTTTGTCGTGGTGAATCACCAGTTTACCGCCCACATATTCAAATATCGCATTATCGCCAGTTTTATCTGAAATAGAGAGGTGAACAGTAGCGAATATACTTGTACCTGGTATATTTGAAGACACCACAACAAATTCCTCTTTTTTGAGCTCATTCACAGCTTCTGCCACAGTAGCAAAATTATCTAACACATATTGCAACCAAAGAGAAACCGCCAATCCCGATTTGTCTTTGTCTTTCTGAAATTTAGGGTATTCAGACTCCACAAGCCAAAGCATGTTCCCTACCAATCCTTTTTCGTTCATTCCGTCTGACGAGGCTATGTCCCACGAACTTGTTATCACACTTCCATATTTAGATTTCCATTTTAGGGAAGTAGTTCCTACCTCGCCATTGCGTTCCATGCCTCTGGGCAATAGCCAAAGATTGGCCGGAATATCACCTTTCCAGTCCATAGAACGAGCCGTGATGATGGTTTCGTTTGGTCCTTGATAAACTACTCTGGTGCAAGCCTCAGACCTGGAGGTATAAAAAAATGTGGGCACAAAGAATGTAAGCAGAGTTACTAGGTACGTTTTGAATGTGATTTTCATAGGTTTAGTTGATTTATCGTAACTATTTTTTAAATTATTTGTGTTCAAGATTATTCCATTTCGCAGCTAGGCACGAGGTTGAACTATACAATAATAACATATTTGTGGCTTAATCAAAAGTATATTTGAATCTATCTGAGACTGAAAATTTATATAAATAGGCTGTAAATTGAGAAATAAAACAGAAATTTTGAAGGGATGACAGTAATAAAAAATCAGACTAGGGCTTTGATAGTAAAAAGAATTATATCTTTCAGGCACATATTTGGAATTAAATGGAACGTTACGAGTATTTTAATCTTTTTCACGACTTTGATAAACCTGACTATTTGTTGCTGGTACAAAATTTGCGATCCAAAACTTTTAAAAAGGGCGACTATATAACAGTTCCAGGACAAATACAAAAAGAGCTCTATTTTGTAAGAAATGGTATTCAAATGTCATTTTTTGATACTCACGACAAAACTCATGTTGTTGCATTTACATATCCACCAAATCTTTGTGCAATTCCCGAGTCTTTTGCTCTCCAAATTCCATCAAAATACTTTTTGAAATGTCTGTCAGATAGTGAGATGGAGTATATTACATTTGACGAACTTCAAATACTTTTTGACCAATCGCAACAAATTGAAAGGCTTTTTAGGAAAATGACCGAGGCAATATTAGCTGGTATGATCAATAGACATATTGAACTACATAGTATGACAATAGAAGAACGTTACAAAACATTTTGTAAACGTAGCCCTCATCTACTTCAGCTTGTTCCTCATAAATACATAGCTTCTTATCTTGGAATTGACGCTACCAATTTTAGCAAACTATATAATTCTGTGAAGTTCTAAGATTGGTATAGACCAACACATATTATACATAAAATCCCAAGTTTTGCCCGAGTTTTTCACTAAAACAATCGTCTTTTATGACAATCTTTGGATTAGACTCATCTGAATATCCATTCAAATCGAGCTATTTTGCCATTAATGGGCAAAAGCTCCATTACATTGATGAAGGGGAAGGGGAAACATTTTTATTTGTTCATGGAACACCTTCTTGGAGTTTTGATTTTCGTTACATAATCAAAAGATTAAAACACCACTGTAGATGTGTTGCTATAGACCACATTGGCTTTGGACTTTCTGACAAGCCTAAAAATTATGACTACTCAACCCAAAACCATAGCAAAACGCTTGAGAAATTTGTTCTGGAGAAAAACTTAGATAACATTACACTTGCTGTCCACGATTTTGGCGGAGTTATTGGGTTGGATTTTGCCATAAAACACCCTGAAAAAATAAAACGATTAATAATTTTCAACTCTTGGTTATGGAGCAGTAATAATGACCCGGATTTTGTTAAACTAAAAATGATTTTAAAAAATCCTATATTACCATTTTTGTATCTATACCTAAACTTTTCGCCTAAATATATTTTGCCCCAATCATTTGGAAACAAAAAGCTTCCTAAACATTTACTAAAATACTACACTCGCCCATTTAAGAATGCGAGTCAAAGACATGGTGTTTTAGAGTTTGCAAATTCTTTGATTAACGACCAAGAGTGGTTTGAACAACTTTGGAATAAACGAGAGATAATATCAACCAAGCCAACACTATTTGTTTGGGGAATGAAAGACCCTGTTATAAAACCCCATAATCTTGAGAAATTTGAAGCCGAGCTAACCAACTCAATCACATTGAAGTTGGAAACCTGTGGACATTTTCCACAAGAGGAAGAACCTGAAAAAGTAATAAATGCTATATTTGACTTCTTAATAAACAGGAAATATAAGCCAAAAGAAGTCTAAGGCTAAAGAAAAGCGCTATGGTGTTTGACTTAATTTTATCTTTAAAAAGGCATGTAGCTCAAAATAAAATTTCAAAGAAATGGCATCAACAAAAAACACTATATCTATAAGACAAAAAGAAATTGTTTCGCAATATCTCAAAGAGCTAGACAAGCACTTACTGGAGCTAAAAAATGGAAATGCTGAAAAGACTTTTGAAATAAAAGATTTAGCAGAGTTATTATTTATTCATCCTACCCACTTGAGCAATACTATTCAAGAGGTTTTGGGAAAATCGCCTTGTGATATTTACGAGGAACGGCTTTTGGAAATTTCTAAAGAACTTTTATTAACTAAAAATACTCCTATCTCCCATATTGCACATACATTGACATTTGATCCATCTAATTTTACGAAGTTTTTTAAAAGCTATGAAGGAATTACACCCAAACAATTTCGTGAAGTGAATCAGAAAAAAACTGAAGTTAAGACCGAATAATCTGAACTTCTCACCATAATCCAACCATAATATGTTTGAAAATTTGCACATATAAAATTTCAACAAAAAATGGGAAAGAAAATCTTAATAACAGGAGCAAGCGGTGGATTTGGGAAATTAACCGTTTTGGAATTATTAAAACATGGACATCATGTAGCAGCTACGATGCGAGATGTTAACGGAAGGAATAGAGATGTTTCAAATGACCTTAAAAATGCAGGTGCAACAGTTCTGGAGATTGACGTGACCAACGACATTAGTGTGGCTAATGGTGTACAAGCTACAATCACAGCTCTTGGCGGGCTGGATGTATTGATAAATAATGCAGGAGTCGGGGTTTTAGGAATGCAAGAGTTTTTTACAACATCAGACTTCCAAAAAGTGTTTGACATCAATGTATTTGGTGTCCAAAGAATGAACAGAGCAGTGCTACCCTATTTTCGCGAGAAGAATGATGGACTAATTATATACACATCAAGCTTATTAGGCAGAATAGCATTACCATTTTATGGGGTCTATCAAGCTTCGAAATGGGCCTTGGAAGCATTGGCTGAAAACTACAGGGTGGAACTCTCAACATTTGGAATTGAAAATTGTATTGTTGAACCTGGTGGATTTCCCACAGCATTTTCTGATAATTTGTTAAGACCAAGTGACAAAAGTCGTGAAGGAAGTTATGGTGATTTTGCAAAAATACCTGAAACTGCTCTTCATAATTTTGAAAACGTATTAAAAAGCAATCCCCAACAAGACCCGCAAAAAGTTGCAAATGCGTTTGCTGAACTTATAAGTAAACCAAAAGGAGAAAAGCCATTTCGTATAACGGTTGATTTTATAGGTATGTCTAGTCATATAGAGAAATATAATGAACATTTGGAACAAATAATGACAGGACTCTATGGCAACTTCGGCACTCAATCCATGTTAAGTGTAAAAAAATAAAATTATTAAAAAAGTATTATGCCCAGTGTTTGCTTATAAAAAAGTAGCTTCACTGGGTAAATACATAAAATCTGCTGGTATATCCTTTTTATTTTTTAGAGCATAAAAAATCACTTTCTCTTTTAAAGCGATGATTTTTGTTTTCCATGTCTATTTGATTATTGGAGATTTAGGGTTGAAATGTATCTGATACAAAAACATTTTTTAAAAACGTCCTTTCAAAAATCCTTATTTTTAAACCCAATTTTATCATGAATTTTAAATATACCACTAAAATGTCTATTAAAATGAAAAATATACTACTACTAACGATGGGGCTGGTTCTTTTCTACACAGGATTTGCTCAACAAGGCAAGGTATTGGAAGGAAAAGTTGTAAAAAGTGTCATTTTGGGCCGCGAGGTTAAGTACAGCATTTATCTACCTGCCGATTACGAAAGTTCTGCAAGAAAATATCCTGTCGTGTATTTGCTCCACGGCTATTCCGATAACGAAACGGCCTGGGTGCAGTTTGGTGCTGTAAACAAAGCTGCTGACCAGCTTACTGCTTCGGGTGAAATAAACCCTGTGATAATAGCCATGCCCGATGGTGGTGTGTCTTGGTATATAAACGATTCGGAAGGTAAAAATAAGTATATGGACTTTTTCCAAAAAGAATTTATACCTGCCATAGAAAAAGAATACAAGGCCCGTTCTTCGGCCGAATACAGAGCCATAGCCGGGCTCTCGATGGGTGGTTATGGCTCTCTTATTCATTCATTAAAATATCCATCTATGTTTTCAGCATGTGCGGCTTTGAGTGCGGCTGTGTGGAGCAATGAAGAGGTTAAAACATTGCCCAAAGAGAGGTATACAAAATTATTTTCAAAAATATATGGTGCAAATTCCGAAGCCGAGGGTGATGACAGGCTCTCCAAACACTGGAAAGAGCATTCTGTGATAGATTTGGTGAAAACATTGCCTTCCGATTCGTTAAAAAAGGTGAGATTATATATCGATTGTGGCGATGATGATTTTCTCACGGTTGGAAACATGAGCCTTCATATTGCGCTAAAAGAAAAGAACATCAAACATGAATTTCGTATGCGCGATGGCTACCACAACTGGGACTACTGGCGCTCCGGTATTTACGATGCCTTGCGCTTTATAGCCAAAGGCTTTGACCGTAGGTAGAGGCGTTTTGCTCAAAAACCTCAAATTGTCCCTTGTGAAAAGTAAAGATTTTTGCAAGGGATTTTTATTTTAACCCATTTTTTAATAATATCTTAACGAGCCACATTGATAAAAACCCCAATTTTGTAAGAATATGGAAACATTGGACAACGACAGCGAATACATAGCTCGGCTTAATGAAATTGTGAGCGAAGCCGTAAAAGAACAACAACTGATTTCTGAAAGGCTGTTTGCAACCGAAGAACCCGACACATTGGGTGAGCGCATAGCAGACAAAGTGGCCGAATTTGGAGGAAGTTGGAAGTTTATCATTATTTTTTGCTCCATCCTCTTGTTTTGGATTGGATTAAATGTATTTGTGCTTACAGTAAAGCCATTTGACCCTTATCCTTTTATTTTGCTCAATTTATTATTATCGTGTGTGGCTGCACTGCAAGCTCCCGTGATAATGATGAGCCAAAACAGGCAAGAAGCCAAAGACAGAAAAAGAGCAGAAAACGACTACATTACCAATCTGAAAGCTGAAATAGAGATAAGAAATTTGACAAGAAAAGTAGACTTGCTAATGGAAGAATACTATAACTCCAGCAAACAGATAAAAGCTACGCTAGAAGAATTGAAAAACAAATAATTGGTTTTTGTAAAAGAAAATAGAATTGCCGTAAAACAAAAAAGAATGTTCAGAGGATTAAAAATAGGACTTATTATATATGCCGTATGTGTTGGTTTTGGTTATGGCCAAGATGTTTTGTCTGTAAAAGATGCTATTTATTTGGGCCGAATGAACCACCCTTTGAATAAATCTATAAAAATGGAGGCCGATATTGAAAAAACAGACATCACCAGTGCCGGACTCCGACCCAATATATTGTTTAACAACCAATCAATATTTCTCACCAACAGGCATTTTTTAGACAATGTAGCTCGCAGGCCGGGCGATGAAAACAAATACATCCCCTATTTTGCCAGTCCATATTCAGGACAAATTTGGTTTCAATTGACCAAACAATACCAAATCAATGGCAAAAGAAAAGCCAAAATCGATTATCAAAAAAAGGATTTTGAAGCGGCCACAGCCGAAGCTGCGGCCAACATTTATGAACTTTCGTTTCAAACTGCGCTGCAATGGCTCGAAGCGTGGTATGCAGCCGAGGTATTAGAAAACGAACAATTGGCCAAAGAAAATGCAGATTCATTGTTTCAAACCAATATCATACGATTCAACAAAAAACAAATTTCAAAAAATGACCTTGAGCGCGCACGCATCGTAGCCGAACAGCACGAAAACTCGCTCTATGCAGCACAGCGCGACTACCGAAGTGAGCTTTTAAAACTTAGCTATATGGTGGGCGAAGATGAAATAGTGGAGATAGACAATAAAGACGATTTTTTTTTCATTAAGCTATACGACAATCGCGACAGCCTCATCAGCTTGGCTCTCCTAAAAAGGCCTGAGCTGCTGCTTACTCAAAAAAGAATAGAAACCATAAAAGCGGATGTCAAACTGAAACAAAGCCAAGCAGTGCCCAACCCCGAATTTGGAGCTATTTTCAACCCTCAAAACTATCAACCCTATTGGGGATGGTATTTTCAAATGCCTATACCGGTATTTGACCGCAACCAAGGCGAGATTCACAAATCAAAAATAATGGTAAACCAAGCCCAAAGCCAACAAGAAGCTTTAGTGGCACAGGTAAAATCTGAAATCAAATATCTTTGGCAAGACTACATTACTTACAAAGAAAATTCAGAACGCTACAGAGTCATCATTGAAAGTTCAGATGCCATATTGAGCAATGTGAGAGATTCTTATGCCCAAGGCAAAACCAGTTTTGTGGACTATCTTTATGCCAAAGAATTTTGGTTTGATACCCAAAAAAACTACGATGAGGTTGTGTATAAATATCGCAGGAGCTATTTGGAACTATTGAGAGCTACCGGACTGCTTAACTACGAGTAGAGAAGTGCCGAAAGTGTACAAAATACAAAATCGTTTACTACTTTTTCTTTTTCCGTTCTGCCAAACCACGTACTACCACTGAGGCCAAGCAGCATCCAAAAATATTCGGCATATATGAAACCGTGCCTATGACCGATTTTTTCTTTGTGTCTTCAGGTGTGAGTACCAACTTGCTTTTATCGGGTAGTTCCGATGAAAATACCACCTTTATTCCCTTGTAAATTCGGTGCTTTTTCAGCTTTTTGCGCACATCTTTTGCCAAATGGCAATTAAAGCTTTCTGAAATATCGGCTATTTGAACTTTTGAAGGGTCTATTCGTCCGCCTGCACCCATAGATGATACCAGCGGGATGCGCCTTTCTCTGCATTTTATGATAAAATATACCTTTGACGACAGCGTATCAATAGCATCTACTGCATAATCAAACGAATCTGAATCCAAAAGCGTGTCTACATTATCGTCTTTGAGGTATTCAGCTACAATGCGTAGTTCCAACCCGGGATTAATGTCGAGCAATCGCTTGGAAAGTTCTTCAGCTTTTAGTTTGCCATGGTTGCTCGAAAGGGTCACTATTTGTCGGTTTCTGTTGGTAGGGTCTACGGTGTCGGCATCTACTATTGTCATTTTGCGCACACCTGCACGGCATATCATCTCGGCTGCTATGCCACCTACTCCACCCAAACCCACCACCAACACATGTGCATCAATTATTTTTTCTAGCTTTTCATCGCCAAAAAGCAGGCGTGTGCGCCCCATCCAAGGCTGTATCAATTCCGACATTTCTATACCAAAAGCCCCCAAGACCCTCGAAGTAGGCTTATTTAATTCGTTTAATATCCAAGGGTTGGTCCCGATGAATCGGGATGGATATTTTATGTAAAGAACTTCTGCTTGTTGAGATAGATCAGTTCCAGTAATTGTTCTTCTTTAATTTTTTTTAATGAAGCAGCCTGCAAATATATTTCTTCTATGGATTTCGATGTATTGTCGGTTTCTAAAAAAATCTTTTCAATGGGAATAATTTTAAAAATTTCTGCCGTTTTTTCTGTCCACAACTGCTTGCCAAAGCTGAAATACACATTTTTTAGTTTTAAAAATGCTTCTGTTTGTTGAGCATTGCCCGAGTAGCCGTGCAAGCACATACTTATGGAATCATATTTTTTCAATAAAGTAAAAATATCGCTGTAGGCCCTCACACAATGGATGATCATGGGCTTGTGCACCTTTTCAGCTATTTTAATTTGGGCTTCAAATGCTTGCAATTGAATATTTATCGGAGTATCAATAGCCCTGTCTAGCCCTGCTTCGCCTATGGCAGCAACATTTGTTAATAAAGCCAAGTTTTGTACTTTTTGTAGTTGTAGCTCCACATTTTCAGTTTCCATATGCCATGGATGTAGCCCCACGCTTACTCGGTAAGGAAGTTTTTCAATGCTGTTTTCACCCAAATAGTGATATGCATTGCGCATACACCACTCGTTTGCCTGCGGCTTTTTGTGAGAATGAATGTTTATAAAAATAGAATCTGTTACCTTTGCCTCCACTCAACGAAATTACATTTTCTGTGGCCAATATTAAAACATTTACCTTCAATGCTCTGCAAGAAAACACCTATGTGGTGTACGATGAAACAAAACAATGTGTCATCATAGACCCGGGCTGTTATGATAGGGATGAAAAAGAAGTGTTGAAAAAATTTATTCTTGAAAATGGGCTTGTTCCGGTTGCGTTGCTTAACACCCACTGCCATATAGACCATATCGTGGGCAATGCCTTTGTAAAATCTACTTTCAGAGTGGATTTATACATTCATCCGATAGAAAAAGAAATATTGCTTTCTCAGAAAATATTTGCGCCCTATTTTGGCTTTGACCATTTGGAGGAAAGTGAGGCAGAACATTTTTTTAAAGATGAAGACACATATAATTTTGGAAATACAGTACTAAAAATAGTGTTCGTTCCCGGTCATTCACCCGGCCATGTGGCTTTTGTAGACGAAAAAAGCAAAAGCATATTGAGTGGCGATGTACTCTTTTACCAAAGCATAGGCCGCACCGATTTGCCGGGAGGCAACCACCAAACATTGATAAACAGCATAAAAACCAAACTATTCACCCTCGAAAACGATTATAAAGTGTTTCCCGGCCACGGCCCTACCACTACGATAGGCTTTGAGCGCTCGCACAATCCTTTTTTGAAGTAAAACTATATGCTAATGGCAAAAAAAATATTTTTGTATATTTATTTAGAATGAACAAGAAGAAGCTTTACATCATAGCAGGTTGTAATGGTGCGGGGAAAACAACCGCTTCTTACACTGTTTTGCCCGAAATTTTGAATTGTAAAGAGTTTGTAAATGCAGATGAAATAGCCAAAGGACTATCCCCTTTTCAGCCCGAAAAAGTTTCAATAGAAGCGGGTAGAATAATGCTAAATAGAATTAATGATTTACTGGAGAGAAATGAAAACTTTGCTTTTGAAACCACATTGTCAACCAAAAGTTACAAGCATAAAATTTTAGAAGCCCAAGAAAACGGATATAGTGTTACATTGCTATTTTTTTGGCTTCGAACGATAGAATTAGCAAAACAACGTGTACAAATCAGGGTTTCTGAAGGAGGGCATAATATTGAACCCGAGGTGATAGAAAGAAGGTATATAAAAGGAATCAATAATCTTTTTGATATTTATCTGCCGATAGTAGACCAAGCATTAATTTTTGATAATTCGGATGGTATTCATGAACTTTTATTTGACAAACTACCAGATGGTTTAACCAAGATTGTGAATAAAGATAAATTCAATATTTTAAAACAATATCATGACAGAAATTGAATCACATATTGACGAAAAAAATAAAATACTCAAGGGCCTCGAAATAGCCTACCAAAGGCTGATTGAATATAAAAAAGCCAAAAACAGTGTGCTTGTGGTGATGCGTGATAATAAAATTGTGAAGATTAAACCTGAATAGTAATTAACAATTGGTCTTAACTAAACACAATGATATACTTCATTTTCTTTATTTCTTAATGATTAATCAGTGAAAATAGGTCTTTTATTCGGTTCTTTCAATCCCATTCACATCGGGCATCTTATCATAGCCAATAGCATGATAGACCTAGCCGGAATGGACGAGGTGTGGCTGGTGGTGACACCATTGAACCCTTTTAAAAAACATGCCGAATTGCTTAACGAACAGGAACGCCTGAAAATGGTGCAAATGGCCATAGCCAACAACCCCAAACTGAAAACGAGCGATATAGAATTTTCGCTGCCCAAGCCCAACTATACCATAGATACACTTATGTATTTGCAGCAATTGCACCCAGAAACGCAGTTTTACTTGGTGATAGGCGAAGACAATTTGGTAAAATTTGACCAGTGGAAAGACTATGACAAGATTTTTGAAAATTTTGAGGTATTGGTGTATCCAAGGCCCTACACACCCAATACACAACTAAAAATTCACCCCAGAGTTCATATTTTCAATTGCCCCTTGTTGGATATTTCTTCTACTTATATAAGAGAAAATATTAAATATGGCAAATCTATAAAATACCTAGTACCCGAGGTGGTAGAAAACTACGTTTTGACCAATTTGAAATCAAGAGAAAAGTTTTTTTAACTAATTTTATAATTGCTGTGCGATAGCGAAGGCCAGCAAACTGATGGTGGCAGGCTGTGCTTGTTTCAACGTTTCGGCCAAAGCATCTATCGTAGCTCCGGTGGTCACTACATCGTCTATTATGGCTACATGTTTCCCCTTCAGGCTGTCTGCCTCCTCAAGTTCAAATATGCCATCTACATTGCCCCACCGCTCTGTTCCTGCCACTTTCGTTTGGCTTTTGTTGTGTTTGGTACGCTTCGCAGCCTTGGTATTTACGGAGACATCTATTTTCTCTGCTACACCTGTGGCAATGAGTTCACTTTGGTTGTATCCCCTCATTTTTTGTTTATCGGCATGCAACGGCACAGGCACGAGTATGTCAAAAGTTTTTTGGTAGCCATTTCTTTGTAACTCTCCGCCAAACATATTACCCAAATGAATGCCCAGCTCTTGATTTTTGCGGTATTTTAGTTCGTGCAATATTGGTTGTATTGTGCCTGCTTTGTAAAATTTCAAATATGCGATGGCAAAGTTCATGCTGTTTTTGTTCCTAAAGCTCTGCCAAAGTTCGTTTCTGTGCACTTGAAAATGGTCTGTTACAGAAAAATTGCTTCGGCAATGGGTGCAAATATGAGGCTCAGTTTTCAAAAGCTCATTTTTGCAGGCCACACACACGGTGGGGAATATCAAGTGTAAAAAATCATTCCAATAGCTGTTTATCGGCAAAGCCATTATTTGTTTTTGGCAGGATTTATAAAATTATATCTTATGGAAAAACTTATATAATTGTTGAACCAAGCACTTGTAAATAGAAAATTAGAATCTACAAAGTTAATCGGAACAAAAGAATAAGAATAACGAGCGTTAATGGCCCATCGGTCGTCAAAGCGATATTCTGCCCCTGCGGTAAAAGCATAGTCTAGTCGGCTGAGTTTATCGGTATAGTCTTTGTATTCCCAACCTGTAAAATCTATTCTAGCTCTTAACAAGTAGTTGACAGATATGCCCACTTGCATCACTATTCTTCTTTTTTTATCCCAAAAATAATTAAGCAAAACGGGCATGTCTACATAAGTAAGCCTCGAATTGATGTAAGGCTGGTTTCTGGCTGCGCCTGCACCTTTGATGTTGTAAATAATTTCTAATTGAATTTCGGTACGTTTCCCCAAATAAAAACCACCACCGAGTCCGGCCAATGGGCGCACTAAATTGTAGCCCCAAGTTTGGTCGCCATCTACTTGGCTGGCACTAAAGCCGGCTATGGCCTTTCCTTCAAAACCTTGTGCCTGAGAGTGTTGGGTATTAATTACCGCACAGAAAAAAATAAAGCACATGACCAAAAGTGGCTTCATTGGCTATTCGATATAAATTTTACTCAATGCCATTCCTAAAATTATCTCTACTTGCTCGTCAAAAGTGATAAATGTGGTGTCAATTTCTAAGGCATCATCGGCTTTTCTCAGTGGGCCTTCGCTTCGGTTCATGTCTATGTAGTCTCTGTGCTTTAGGTTTTCTACCACTTTTTCAAATTCTATCAGCTCGTTTTTTTCTAACAACTCTTTTTGCCGTCTTTCCGCCCTGATATTTACATCGGCAGTCATGAATATTTTCAATTCTGCATCGGGAAACACCACAGTGCCTATGTCTCGCCCATCCATCACCACGCCTCTTTTACGGCCCATGCGCTGCTGCTGTGCCACCATGTTTTTTCGCACTTCCACAATGGCCGCCACTTCGCTCACCTTTTCGGCTATGTACATTTTGCGAATTTCTTCTTCCACATTCATTCCATTTAAAAATATTTCCGATAGGTTGGTGCGCTCGTTGTGTACAAACTTCAGCTCTATTTTTTCCAAAGCATGGTGTATGGCTTTCGGGTCGGTAAATTCTATATAGTGTTCTATAAAGTAAAGTGTCACGGCCCGGTACATGGCTCCGGTGTCAATATAGGCATAATTCAATTGGCGAGCGATGGATTTGGCCGTACTGCTTTTTCCACACGATGAAAATCCGTCTATGGCAATATTTATTCTTCTCAAGGTAAAAATTAATTTATCGAGGGCAAAACTAAGAAAATATCAGCAGTCTTTGATAGGGCAGGGCATCGGCCCTTTTCTAGGCTGCTGTCTGCCACCTTTGCCTTGCTTTCCTGCCATACACGACACCAAAAATCCAAGCAAGACAAATAAAAAAAACACTTTATGAAACGACTTTTTTCTCATCACAAGAGCAATGCTGATTAGAAGGCATATTTCGTGAAAAAAATCGAGAAAAAGTATTACGCTGCTTTAATATTCAAATTTTTGAGGTTTCGAGCTATCTTTATTTTCAACGAATCGGGGTTGAAAGGCTTCAAGATATAATCGTTCATGCCAAAATCATATAATTTTTGGCTAATATCTGTCTGCACCATAGCAGTGAGGGCTACTATGGGTATTTGCGTATTAAATCTTCTTATTTCTTTGGCAGCTTCATATCCGTCAATGTCGGGTAGCTGTAGGTCCATCAGCACCAAATCGTATTTGTTTTCTTTGGCTTTTTTCACTCCTTCAAACCCCGTTTCTGCCACATCTACCTCTACTTGGCTCATTTCTAAAAATCTTTTTGCTACTATTATATTAAAGTTGCTGTCTTCTACCAAAAGTATCTTTCTGCCCTTCAATAGGTTTTCATTTTCAAGCATTACTACGGGGTTCAAAAGCGAGTTTGTTTTATCACTCATGGGCAATGTGAGAGTAAAATAAAACTTGCTTCCCAATCCAAGCGTGCTACTTACCTTTATTTCACTATTCATCAGCTGAAGTAGCCTTTTGGTGATGGCCAGCCCCAATCCCGTTCCCCCAAATTTTCTGGTAGTGTCGGTGCGTGCTTGCGAAAACATATCAAATATTCTTTCTTGATTATCTTGTGCTATACCTATTCCTGTATCTGTCACTGAAAAGTCTATACTAATGTCTTTGTCTGTTTTATTCGAAACCATGAGCTCTATTGTCACACGGCCATTGGCAGTAAATTTCACAGCATTTGACACCAAGTTATTTAATATTTGTCCTAACCTGATGGGGTCGCCCAATATGTAGTTTGGTACATCATCGTCTATCAAAGTTTTTACAGATGTGTTCCTTTTTTCAGCTTCTTGTTGGTTCAGGTTTTTGATGTTTGAAACCAATTGCCTTAAATCTACATTTTCAGTTTCAAAAATTATTTTTTGATTATCTATCTTGCTGAAATCCAGTATGTTATTAAGAAGTCCCAACAAATGTTCGGCAGAAAATTTGAGTATATTCAGCTTTTCTTTTTGTTCGCTTCGGGTTTCATCTTGCAGCAAAAGGTAGCTCATGCCAATCACTGAATTAAGCGGTGTGCGTATTTCATGGCTTACCGATGACAAAAAGTGGTCTTTGGCAATCGTGACAGCTTTGGCCTCGGCTTCGGCAAGCTTTTGTGTAGTCACGTCTGTCACCCGCACCAGCATATACGCTTTTTCTTCTATTTCAAAATAAGTCACCGCTACATCTCCCCAAAATTCCCGTCCTTTTTTCGACAAATACAGCACCTGATGCGAGTATTTTTCCCCCTGTTTGATTGACAGCTTTCTTTCTGAAATGACTTGTGGCTTCACCAAATCTTTTTGTAGCAAGTAACCATGTGTGCCTATTAGTTCCGAACGATGGTCTACTTCATAATATTTCATGGCCATCTCGTTGCAGTCTATAATCAAATCGGTTTCAAAATCGACCAAGAACATGGCATCGGCCGAGTTGTTAAAAATTTGGTCCAAAAAGTTTTTTTGATGTACCAACGATACTTCCGCTTTGAAATTGATAGACTTTATGATGTATACATATCCCACAGTAATAAAAATACAATTCAACAGATTGGTGATTCGGTTCATCTCCAACTGCTTTGCTGTGATGTTTTTATCAAGCAATAGGCTATGGTCTGTGATTATCGACAGTACCAAGAAGAAAAGTGGAATAAAAACCAGAAAATAGTACTGTTTACGTTTGTTAATGTCTGCCAAAAATGATGTGGCTACTATAGCGGGGAAATAAAAAATATAGTTTGCTGCCGATTCGCCCAAGTATGCATCGCTCAGAAACAAATAAAAGCAAATGGCAATTACGGTAATCTTGAGCCCCATTTCATATTTTCCCTTGCTGTTTATCCAAGGCAACAAGGGCATCCAAATGGTGAGAGGCAAAGTGATGATGACAGTGCAATATATTCCTGCAAAGAAATCGGTGATGCAGCTTGCTAAAAAGGCTAAAAATAAAATTATTGCCGATTGGTTCGCTATCGTAATGCGTTTGTTAAGCTCTAAGCTATTATTTTTCGAGACACCGCATTGAGATACAACATTCCAGTATTTTCTTACTAAATTCATATTTTTGGATTCATAGTACTGATACTGAATTGATATAAATATAGTTTTATTAAATTACACAATTTTTAAGTTAAAGCAATACAATAATTCAAAAATTGTACTTTGCTTGAAATAAATTGAATTTTTATAAAAAAATAGTTTAGTGGAGTAGAAAGGTCTTGTTTTTAGTGAATTAAAAAAGCCTCTAATCTCTTAGAGGCCTTCTTAAATCAAAAATCATCACTCATCAATCAAAAATCTAACCTTATCTACTCAAATACAAATTCCTCTCCGAATATACTTTTTGGAAAAATTCGTCTTCGAGGTCGTCTATGAAGTAAATGGCTTCTCCCGTTGATTTCATTTCTGGGCCGAGCTCTTTATTCACACCCGGAAATTTATTGAATGAAAACACGGGAACTTTGATGGCAAAGCCTTTTTTCACGGGATTGAAGGTGAAATCGGTCACTTTTTTTGCTCCCAACATGGCCTTGGTGGCGTAGTTCACATAAGGCTCTTGGTAAGCTTTGCAAATGAAGGGAACGGTTCTTGATGCGCGCGGATTGGCTTCAATCACATACACAATCTCGTTTTTCACGGCAAACTGTATGTTTATCAAGCCTTTCACCTGCATGGCTTTGGCTATTTTATGGGTGATTTCTTCTATTTGCTTGATTACATGGTCGCTCAAATCGAAGGTGGGCAACACGGCATTGGAGTCACCAGAATGGATTCCTGCCGGCTCTATGTGCTCCATGATGCCGATGATGTAGCTGTTTTCTCCATCGCAAATGGCATCGGCTTCCGCTTCAATAGCACCTTCGAGAAAGTGATCAACCAATATTTTATTTTCGGGAATATCGGTCAATATTTTCACCACATGCTGCTCTAGCTCCTTTTCATTGATTACTATTTTCATGCTTTGTCCACCCAACACGTACGAAGGACGCACCAGCAGTGGGAAACCCAATTGCTTGCCTACTTCTATGGCTTGCTCGGCATCTTCTACGGTGTCAAATTTTGGATAAGGAATTTGTAAATCTCTTAACAAACTTGAAAAACGACCCCTGTCTTCTGCCAAATCAAGCGATTGGAAACTGGTTCCTATGATTTTAATGCCATATTTATCCAGTTTTTCGGCTAGTTTCAAAGCCGTTTGTCCACCAAGTTGCACGATAACGCCTTCGGGCTTTTCATGCAAAATGATTTCATAAATATGCTCCCAAAATACAGGCTCAAAATATAGCTTATCGGCAATGTCGAAGTCTGTAGAAACGGTTTCGGGGTTGCAATTGATCATGATGGTTTCGTAACCACACTCTTTTGAAGCCAACACACCGTGCACACACGAATAGTCAAACTCGATACCTTGGCCGATGCGGTTTGGTCCTGAACCCAATACCACCACTTTTTTCTTATCGGAAGCCACAGACTCGTTTTCTTCGCCAAAAGTGGAATAATAATAAGGCGTTTTGGCCTCAAACTCTGCGGCACAGGTGTCTACACATTTATAAGCTCGCTTTATACCATACTCTTCGTAGCGCTTCTTGAACACCTCACTCTCCAAGCAGCGCAACAAATGGGCGATTTGCCTATCGGCATAGCCACGTTTTTTGGCTTCGAGCAGCAGTTCTTTGGTAATGGTATGGATAGAATATTTTTCCAATTCATCTTCAAACACTACCATTTCTTCTATTTGTGACAGAAACCAATGGTCTATTTTGGTGAGTTCGTGAATGGTTTTGCGTGAAATTCCCAGTTGGAAAGCGTCATACACATGAAACATGCGGTTCCAGCTCGGATTTTTCAGGCTTTTCAAGATTTCTTCTTGATTTTTGAGTTCTTTTCCATCTGCTCCAAGCCCATTTCTGCGTATTTCCAGCGATTGACATGCTTTTTGTAATGCCTCTTGGAAATTACGACCTATGCCCATCACTTCGCCTACCGATTTCATTTGAAGACCCAGCGTGCGGTCTGCACCCTTGAATTTATCGAAATTCCAGCGAGGGATTTTCACTATCACATAGTCCAAGGCAGGCTCAAAATAGGCCGAAGTGGTTTTGGTGATTTGGTTTTTGAGTTCATCCAAATTGTAGCCAATGGCCAATTTGGCAGCAATTTTAGCAATGGGATATCCCGTAGCTTTTGAAGCCAAGGCCGAAGAGCGCGACACACGAGGGTTGATTTCTATCACGATAATTTCCTCTGTTTCAGGGTGTAGCGCAAACTGAATGTTACAACCTCCGGCAAACATGCCTATGCCGTTCATACACTTGATGGCCAAATCTCTCATTTTCTGATAGGCAGTATCAGAAAGTGTCATGGCAGGAGCTACGGTGATAGAATCACCCGTGTGGATGCCCATCGGGTCGAAGTTTTCAATCGAACAAATGATGATTACATTGCCCAAATTGTCTCTTAACAACTCCAATTCATATTCTTTCCAACCAAAAATAGACTGCTCTACCAGTACTTCGTGTACAGGAGAGGCATGTAAGCCTCTGTTCAAGGCCTCGTCAAAATCTTCGGGTTTCTCTACAAAGCCGCCACCTGTGCCGCCAAGCGTGAACGAAGGACGAATTACCAACGGAAAACCAGTTTCTTGTGCTATTTCTTTTCCTTCTAAAAATGATTTGGCCGTTCGGCCTTTGCACACACCTGCACCCAATTCAAGCATGCGCAAGCGAAATTTTTCCCTGTCTTCGGTGGTATGAATGGCATTGATGTCCACACCGATGATGCGCACACCGTAGCGTGCCCAAATTCCGGCTTTGTCGCACTCTATGGCCAAATTGAGGGCAGTTTGACCGCCCATGGTGGGCAACACAGCATCAATTTTATGGTTTTGGAGAATTTTTATGATGGATTTTTTCTCCAATGGCATCAAGTACACATGGTCGGCATTGATGGGGTCGGTCATGATGGTAGCGGGGTTGGAATTGATGAGGATTACCTCTATTCCTTCTTCCCTGAGCGAACGGGCCGATTGAGAGCCTGAATAATCAAATTCGCATGCTTGTCCGATGACGATAGGGCCTGAGCCTATGATGAGTACTGATTTTATGGAGTTGTCTTTTGGCACGGTGGCTAAGTAATTATGAATTATGAATTAAAAATTATGTCCCGATTATCGGGAATGAATTATGGATTAATATTTTAATTTTTCTCATTAATGAGATGGTATTGATTGAATGATGCGTAATAGACCATTTTCTGATTTTCGCCTGCAGTGGGAACCGAAAGGGTGGGTACAAATTGTCCCCACCCTTTGGCAAGTTCCTCATCGCGCTTTCGCATTTTTTTTATATAGTCAGTCGGATTGGGAGTATTAGTCAATACTTTGACAACATCTGATACCACAAAATACCATTTTTGTTCCTCTTCGCTCCAAACCGAACGGATTTGATTGCTCTCAAATAATTTTATTTGTGCCATGTAAATACTTCAATTGTGAAAAAATAATTGAGAACTTCCACTTTTTTGTATATCCTTCCTAAATAAACCCTCAATTCCAACATTAAATTTTTCAATTTGAGATTTAGATATGCTCAAAATTGTGCAAAAGTATATCAATTCACCCTCAATAGAAAGTTAAAAAATGATTAATTGAAAAAGTTATATACAATATTATTATAGTACAAATAAATAAAAACCCGTAGACGTAAATCATCTACAGGTTCATTTGAATTTTTTAAAAATCAATAATTATTAAAGGGCTTTAGTAAACTTTTTTTGAATAGGCTAATATGTTTTTTAAAGTGGTAATGGAGGGTGAAACTTTTGCTTTGGTGATTTCTCGGGCCATTTCCCGACATTCTTCTATTTCGTCATACAACCAAGTGTGAATGATTCTTTGGTTGTGAAAAGCTTCCTGCTCTCCCGCAGGAAGCTCACCATACAAATAGCTTACGCCTTGTAGGCTAAGGATAATATTTTGCTTCATGTTCATAATAAGGCGCTAACATTTTGCGCAAGTTGAGCAAAGCATAGCGCATTCTACCGAGCGAGGTGTTAATGCTCACGCCCGTGAAGTCTGCAATTTCTTGAAAGCTCATTCCCGCAAAATGTCGCATAAGTAATACTTGACGTTGTTCTATTGGCAACTTTTGGATATGCTCTTTGAGAAGTGACTTTGTTTCTTTTTGTAAAATACTGCGTTCTGCGCCCTCTACTCCCAATGGCAACAAGTTAAAGATGTCAAAATCTTCATCCTCGCGCACCATTTGGTACTTTTTGTGTTTTCGATAATGGTCTATGGCCAAATTGTGTGCCACACGCCCTATCCATTGTTGAAATTTGCCGTTTTCATTGTAGCGCCCATCACGAATAGTGTCTATCACTTTGAAAAACACATCTTGAGTGATGTCGTTGGCAATTTCACGATCTTTCACGATGTAAAACACCGTGGTAAACACTTTCGTCTTGTAGCGGTTAAGAAGCACTTTGAAAGCTCTGTCATTTCCGGAGCGATAGAGATTTACCAATTCGGCATCATCTATCTTTTTTAGGTCCATCATGTTACGTATAGATTAACGTAGAGCTTTATACCATATTGTGGAGATTGGTGGATTTACTGCTTAATGTGATTTTATACGCAATAATATAGTAAAGTAACTACTTAAACAAAAAAATTTTGTTTTTTGTCATATAATGTATCCACTTATTACTGATTATCTGGCTATGCCCCAAATTATAATTTGTTACAAAAATGATTTTTTCTTTACTATCAGTTCTTGGGCACCGTGTTAAGTTTTTTTAATATTTTTTTGAAATAGAGTACTAATACTCATTTTTGTTTCTTGTTATCAAGCAGGCTCATATATTTTTATAACATTATGATAATCAGATGATTGAATTGCTATTGTGTGTTGGTACAGTCATTGTTTAGGTACTTTAAAATTGTGATAAAATTATTTATTTACTCTAAACAATTTTAGTGAACGATTTATTTAATAACAATAGTTAAAAATGTATGTTGTATAATTATGAGCAATTATTCAATAAAAGATTTGGAGGTTTTGTCGGGCATAAAAGCTCATACGCTGCGCATTTGGGAGCAGCGTTATAATATTATTGCACCCGAACGCACTGATACAAACATAAGAAAATATACAAGCGAAGATTTAAAACTACTTTTAAATATTTCTTTGCTTAATCAAAATGGCTACAAAATATCGAAAATAGCCAACATGAGTGCTGAGCAGATGTATAATGAGGTCATCAGCATTACAGATAAAAATGCAAAATATCCCGACCAAATACATGCCCTCACCCTTGCCATGATTGATATAGACGAGGCACGCTTTGAGAAAGTAATGGCTAGAAATATTCAGCAGTTTGGTTTAGAACGCACCATGATTAACATTATTCACCCTTTTCTCACAAAAATAGGGCTCATGTGGCAAACGGGAACCATCAATCCGGCACAAGAACATTTTATATCAAATCTTATCAGACAAAAACTTATTGTAGCCATAGATGGTCAGTATAACACGCCTCAACCTGGCAATAAATCATATCTTTTGTTCTTAGCGGAAGGTGAGCTGCACGAGTTGAGTTTGCTCTTTACACACTATATCATTAAATCACGCCAACAAAAATCAATTTATTTAGGACAGTCATTGCCTTTTGACGATTTGGTAGATACTTACAAAAACCACAAACCGGATTATTTGGTATCTGTACTAACGAGTGTACCCGGACCTAACGAAATTCAAAGATACATCAAGAGGCTCTCTGAGGCATTTAAAGATGCTACAGTTTTGCTGTCGGGCTATCAAGTAGTAGGACAGGATATTGACACACCTAAAAATGTGATTATTCTTAATAAAGTTGATGATTTGATAGAATTGGTAGAAGGCGAATAAGCTTTTAACGTTGGTTAAAAAGTTTATTTGCATTTTTTGTGGTCACTTCCGCTACCTCAATTAATGAAATTTCTAGTATCTCCGCAATTTTTTCCGTGATTAATGGGATATACGATGGCTCGTTTCTTTTACCGCGAAAAGGAACTGGAGCTAAATAAGGTGAGTCGGTTTCCAAAACCAAATGTTTCAGTCCAATGGAGGGTAATATTTTATCTAATCCCCCATTTTTAAAAGTTGCTACCCCGCCTATTCCCAAATAAAAGCCCAAATCTATCATTTTTTGAGCTTGCTCTATCGAGCCCGAAAAGCAATGAAATACGCCTCTCAAACCTTTGTTTTTATATTCAGCCACAATTTCAATGGCATCATCGTTTGCTTCTCGCGAGTGAATTGAGATTGGTATTTTTTGTTCTATGGCCCAATTTATTTGTATATGAAAAGCATCTTTTTGCTCATTGATAAAAGTTTTGTCATGGTAATAGTCAAGTCCTATTTCGCCTACGGCCCAAAATTTTTCTTTTGGAAAATATTGATAAAGAGCATCTAGTTGTTCTTTGTAGCCACTATCCACATCGCAAGGGTGCAATCCAAGCATGGGAAAACATACATCGGGATAGTTTTTTGAAAACTCCAACATAGGCTCCACCGATTCAAGCCTGATATTGGGCATAAATATCTTTTTTACGCCTGCCGATAATGCCCTTTTTACAAGTCCTGATTCATCGTTCTCAAATTGATTACTGTAAATGTGGGCGTGTGTATCAATCAAAATCATAAAAAATATAAACTCGTGGCAAAACTAGTAGACAAAGTTAGTTTACCTAGGCCAATTGTTTTTCCAATTCGGATATTCTTTGTTTCAATTCTTTTTCTTTGTTGTTGGCTTTTTCCATAAACTGCTCCATCAGCTTTCGCTGCGACATTAGCTGTGCGTCTGTTCTTTCTTTTTCTTTTTGTCTCAATTCTTCCATTTCTGCCGATTTGCGAGCCAATTCTTCTTGTGTAGCTTGCAACTCTTCCATATTTTGGCGCATTTCCTCTTCTTGCGCTCTCAGTTGTTCTTGGCTTATCTGTGCATCTTCCAATAGGCGTTGTGTCCGTTCATTTACTTTCACATTGGCTATCGTACCTGCTATGTTTTCACCAAGTTTTTTCAAAAAATCAATCTCAAATTGCTCAAACTTTTTAAAAGATGCCAATTCAAGTACCCCAAACACCTCTTCGTTTATCACTAGGGGCACTATAAGCACACATGATGGAGTTGCTTCCCCTAGTCCTGAAGTGATGTTGACATAATTTTGAGGGACTTTGGTTAAAAATATGACGTCTTTTTCAAGAAAGGCCTGTCCTATAAGTCCATCTCCTAGTGGAATATTTTTCTCTACAAATTTTTTCCTGTCGTAAGCATAGGCAGCAGTAAGCTCTAAAAAGGGATTTTTTTCTTCATTATCGTTTAACACAAACAAGAAGCCTTGGTTCGCATTTATATACTTCACTAATGTAGATACTATTTTTTCGGCCAAAATTTTCATATCATTATTGTTGGCTCGCAATATCTCTACAAACTTAGCCATTCCGTCTGAAGCCCAAGCTCGTTTTTTATCTTCTTCTTGGGCCTTCTGAATTTCTGAAATGTAGGTATCCAGCGCTTTTTTGTCCTTCTCGTGCTCATTATTTTTTTCTTTCATGTTGTCTAGCAGCTTTTGGGTGGTTTTTTCAGCTCGTTTTGATTGGTTCATAAACACATAGAGCTGCCCTCCGCCTACTACTACCGCACAGCTGACAAATATCCACTCAAAGTCGGGCGACAAAAGCCAATCGAAACTGGCAGAAGGTTCTATAATTCCGGAAAAATGAGGCACTAAAAACAATAAACCGGTGCTGTATATCAACGAAATGAGAAAAAGTGCCATTTCTTCTATGCCTATAATCAGAAAAGGCAAAATACAAATCCCAAGCTGGATAAGGCTTGACCCCGGATGCATTAATTCTCCTTCACGGGTAAAAAGTATGTTCAAATAAAACATGAATAGATTGGCTATGAATACCAAATTGAATTTTGCTATTCCATGCATTCGCATTCTATTAAACAATAGTGATGCAGGACATATAAACATACAGACAAACGCCATTATGGCAGTATTGGTGTCTAAAAACCAATACAGAATTGCAAACGGAAAGGCAACAAACAGAAAAAGTAGGGCAATTTGATTGGTGAGAATTACTTTATAGCGTTGGTTATCATTGTCAATATGATGGCTGCCGATTTCAAATAATTTCTTAAGCATATCGTGTTGGGTTAATACAGAGTAATTGTGTTACAGCACAAAAATACATCTTTTATATAGCCTTTTTTAATATTTAGTTTCAAGTATTAATATTGATTTCGACATAAAGGCTACTTTATTAGATAAAATGTATATTCAAAAGTAATTATCAATAAATGTAGTGGTTATAGGCTACAAAATTATATTTGTACTCAAATCGAGTTATTTATAATATTCATAGCTCATTCTACTATTCTAAAAAATAAATGATGCATACTACACACCACCATTTTGATAAAAGCCACTTCACTACTTGGGCTTGTTTGAAATTGTTTATTTTATTATCAATTTTTCAACAAAGCTTTTCTTTTGAGGCAAATGCACAATCAAAGCCCAATATTGTTTTCATCTTTGCCGATGACCACGACCAAATGACCATTTCGGCATACGGCAATGCCCTCTTACAAACGCCCAACATCGATAGAATAGCCAAAGAAGGTGTAGTTTTCAAAAATTCTTTTTGCACAAACTCTATCTGTGCTCCCAGTCGTGCTGTGATACTCACAGGCAAGCATAGTCATATCAATGGGCACAAAGACAATAGACCTCAGACCAGATTTGATAGCAGCCAAGTTACTTTTCCAAAGCTATTGCAAAAAGCAGGCTACACCACCGCACTGGTAGGAAAATGGCATTTGAGGTCGAACCCCACGGGGTTTGATTATTGGGATATTCATGACGACCAAGGTCAGTATTACAATCCCGACTTTATTTCGGTTCAAGGAAAACGCCAATTGAAAGGGTATTCAACCGATATCACTACCGATTTAGCACTTAATTGGCTCGAAAAAAATAAAAATTCTCAAAAACCATTCTTGTTAATGGTTCAAAACAAAGCCCCTCATACACCTTTCTACCCTCACACAAAGTATTTGGGCCTTTTTGATAGCATAACAGTACCCGAGCCAAACTCTCTTTTTGACGATTATTCACAAAGCATCACTACGCTACGCGACCAAGAAATGACCATACTTGAGCACATGGGGCCTGTAGGCGAGCTGAAAGTAGAGCGTTCAGTAGCAAAATTTTACAAAATTCCTGGCGAGGGTATTCATCGCGACATGTACTATGATACTGTGGAAACAGGGCGAATGGACAAAGCCGACAGACTCGTTTGGGAGAAAGAACGTATGAAGCGTAGCATTGACTACATGACAAAAAATCCTAAAGCCCGCAATGAAATTATTTCATGGAAATATCAACAGTATATTAAAGACTATATGAGGTGTGTAGTATCTGTTGACGAAAATGTTGGTCGCTTGCTCGATTACCTTGAAAATAATGGGCTTTCCAAAAACACTATCATTGTCTATTCGTCAGACCAAGGTTTTTGGTTGGGTCAGCGCGGTTGGTTTGATAAACGATGGATGTATGAGCAATCGATGAGAATGCCGCTCATTATCAAGTGGCCGGGCATCACCAAAGCTAGATTCTCTGAAACTTTGGTGCAAAACTTAGATTATGCACCTACATTTCTCGAAATGGCGGGGATAAACATTCCTGCCGAGATACAAGGCAAAAGTTTAGTATCAATATTGAAAAATGATAAAGTAAAGCTAAATCGCGATGCCCTTTTTTATCAATATTTTGAGTATCCTCAGCCCCACAGAGTTCAGCCCCACTATGGAATAAGGACAGAGCGATACAAACTGATATATTTCAATGGCTTAAACCAATACGAGCTTTACGACCTCAAAACAGACCCTAGTGAAATAAATAATTTAGCTGCTAACGATGCCTATTCAGCTTTGTTAAAAGAAATGAAAGCTAAGCTGGAAATAGAGAAAAAAAGATATAAAGTAGTTGAATAATATTTTAAGTTGGCGCTTGGAAAAATAAAAAATATCACAAAAGAAAGAAATTATATACTTTTGCTCATTCATCAATATTCTCTACTTTATCAATGGCTTTAGCTCACGATTCTACCAAAACCTCTTCGAACTACGACCCTTCAAAAAATTATACCATACCGTTAATAGTCGTTACCAGCCTATTTTTTTTATGGGCATTGGGTGGAAAAATGAATGATATACTTATTCCACACCTCAAGAAAGCACTCGACCTGACCGATTTCCAGTCTTCACTGGTACAATCGGCTTTTTTTGCAGGCTATTTTTTTGCGGCACTGCCGGCAGGATGGGTAATGAAAAAAGTTGGTTATAAAAATGGTATTTTGGTGGGTTTAGGAATAGCCATAGTAGGAGCCTGTATGTTTTATCCGGCTGCTAGCACTAGAGTCTATCCATTTTTTCTTTCGGCACTTTGTATCATGGCTTGCGGTTTTTGTTTCCTTGAGGTGGCAGCCAATCCCTACGTAGCCATTCTGGGCAATCCATCGGGAGCTTCAAGCAGGCTTAATTTGGCCCAAGGCTTCAATTCGTTGGGTGCCACGGTTACCCCTTTTATTGGTGCACAGGTAATACTTTCGGGTGTAGAGAAGTCAGACACAGAGTTGGCATCTATGGCTCCACTTGACTTGGAAGCCTACAAAATATTTGAAGCCGACAGGGTAAAGATTCCTTATTTGTGCATAGCTGGGGTGTTTTTATTGATAGCCTTGGTTTTATATTTTACCAAACTACCTGAAATCAAAGAAGAAGGGGCTGGCGAGGAGCAAGGCAAAAGCTCTCATTCGCCTTTTGCTGTTTTCAAATACAAACACTTGGCTTTGGGTGTTTTAGGTATTTTTATGTATGTAGGCGCACAAGAAGGAATTGCCAGTTTTATCATTAGGTTTATGCAGTACCTTAAAATAGAGGGCGTATCTGAGAAAATGGCGGCCAATTTTATTGTGTTGCATTGGGGGGCATTTATGGTGGGTCGTTTTGTTGGAGCCTGGCTCACCAGCAAATTTAATCCTTCAAAGATGTTGGCTCTTTATGCCATCGTTTCTGCTGTGTTGGTTACTTTGGCTGTTACCACATCCGGAATGTTTGCCGTGTGGTGTATCGTGGCTTTGGGCTTTTTCAACTCTATTCAATTCCCTACTATTTTCACTCTGAGTTTAAAGCATTTGGGTGTTTACACCAAAGATGGCTCTACTTTCTTAGTGATGGCCATAGTAGGTGCGGCAGTAGTACCTGCTTTGATGGGCTATATTTCTACAGTTCAAAATATACAATTAGCACTCATTGTACCGGTGATATGCTATATATATGTGTTTTTCTTTGCTACAAAGGGCAGCAAAGTCCCCGAGGCAAACTAGAAATGAAAATGGGTGCTTTCGTTAGTATGCTTTTTATACAAGCACCCTTTCTTTTTTCCTATTAAATATTTCGGGCATTTATTTAAAGTTTTTTTCTTCTTGAAATTATGCTAGTCACATTTTTTTGTTAACATATTGATATCGAGGACAGTAGATTTTTATAATAATAGTCGCCAAACGCAATATTGGTCTATTGTGTTTCATACATCATTGATTTTCAAATGCTTAGGATTAGTCATTAGGTTTTGATAATTAAAATATGCAACTCATATTTACATAAATTTTCATATATATAATTGTACTATACATATTACGCTCTACATCTTTTATGAAACCTTTGAAAAAATGTGTAATTTCTGTCAGCATAGTGTTGAGTTCTATGCAGACATTTTCACAAAGCAATACTATTTCGCTTGCCGATTTATCGGTTTTTAAAAACCCTGCATCCAATTGGCAAATCTTAGGCGATGTTTCTATGGATTGGAATAAACCCCAAGATTTTTCTGCCAAGCCGGGCACAGGCATATTGCTTTCAAAAGCCGGGGCCAATGCGGCTGATTTGTATACCAACTTTGAGCATTCAGATATTGATATCGAGTTTGAATTCATGATGGCTAGAAACTCAAATTCGGGTGTTTATTTAATGGGAAACTACGAAATTCAGCTTTACGACAGTTGGGGAAAACCATTTGTTACATCCCAAGACTGCGGAGCAATTTACGAGCGATGGGATGACACCAAGCCTGAGGGACAAAAAGGTTATTTGGGTTTGCCCCCAAGAGAAAACGCTTGTAAAGCTCCCGGATTATGGCAAAAAATGAAAATAAGCTTCGATGCTCCCAGATTTTCAAACGGGAAAAAAATTGCCAACGCCAGAATAAATTATGTATATCTTAATGATGTGTTACTACATGAAAATGTAGAACTTTCTGGTCCTACAAGAGGGGCATCAGGAGAAGAAAAATCCTCTGGACCTTTACGCATTCAGGGCGATCATGGAGTGGTGGCTTTCAGAAATATCAGATACAACAGTTATTCATCAGAAACCCTCTCTTGGTCAGAGCCTGTGAAATATACTTATTACGAACAATCTTTTGGAGATAAATTCAATGTTTGGGACTTCAAACCAAAGAGATCGGGCACGATACCTTTAATAACTTACGAAGTATCTGATTTAGCCGATAAATTTGCTGTTGTGTATGAGGGTAAAATAAATGTACAGAAGGCTGGTGAATACGAAATGGAATTCGCTCAGAGTGGACATGTACAACTCGTAGTAAATAATGATACCATTATAAAAAGTAAATTTATTGTGATTTGGGATGGTCGAATAAAAGTACCGGTTACATTAAAAAAAGGAGAAAATTCCATAAAGATTTCATATTGGAAAAATACTAGTTGGGCCAAGTCTACTTTTGGTGCCTACATCACAGGCCAAGGCGTAAAGAAATCTCCTCTTCATGAACTTAATTCACAACCGCCTTTTCCAAAATCTCCTGCTATAGCAGTGGTTCCAAACAAGAGTGTCATTGTCCAAAGAACATTTATGGACGATGTTTTTAATAAAATTCATCCTCACAGTGCTTCTATAGGCTTTCCTGCCGGATTAAATGCCACTATAGACACAGAATTATTTACCATTTTACAAATTTGGAAAGGAGGATTTTTAGATATGGTGAATGCGTGGGAAGGCAGAGGAGGCCAGCCTGTTCAGCCTTTGGGCGGTCCGGTTTTGAAATTTGCACCTGTGCCCAGTGTAGCTCTCTTGCCTTCATCAAACTCGCCTTGGCCCGATTCTCTTTCGCCAGACGATAAGAAAAATACAATTCTAAAAAGCTATTATATAGACGAACAAAGTGTGCCTCATTTTAATTATCAAAAATCGGGAGTTGACTATGAAGAAACTTTCAGTCCAGATGATAATAATAAGCTTCTGACACGCTCTATCAAAGCCAAGGGCAATAACATCCCTTCAAATATGTATTTCATTGCAGCTCAGGCATCAAAAATAGAACAGTTGAAAGATGGTTCTTATATGGTAGGAGATAAACAATATATTATTAAGCCCAAGCCTGGTACAAAAATGATTTTGCGTGATTCAAAAATAGGCAAAGAGCTTATTATGCCTTTAGCAGCTACCAATGGGTTGGCACAAGCAGCTTATTCATATCTCTGGTAATTATCTCGTTTTAAGTAAATAATCAAAAAATTAAAAGCCCTTTTCCCAAAGATTGAGGGCATGTACTACAATGAAAAAGACATTATTATATATATCTTTAGTGCCATTTGTTTTTGGCCTATATGCCCAAAACGATAATTTGAAAAAATTTGAAGAGGCCGATTTTTACAATGTTTCAAACATCCCTACTCCAGAGGGTGCTACTCTTGAAGTAGGCGGGCTGGCCACTATGCCCGATGGACGATTGGCTGTATCTACCCGCAGAGGCGAAATTTGGTTAATAGAAAATCCTGAAGTAAAAAACGATTCTCGACCCCGGTTTATCAAGTATGCAGAAGGTTTGAACGAAATCTTAGGATTGGCTTACAAAGATGGTTACCTATACTGCGTGCAGCGTGGCGAACTCACAAAATTGATAGATAGCAACAAAGACGGTAGGGCAGATATTTATGAAACAGTAGTTTCATGGCCATTGTCAGGTAATTATCACGAATATGGATTTGGCCCAAAAGTAGATAAAGATGGCAATTTCATCATTTCTTTAAATGTTGGTTTTAATGGCGACAAGGGCAAGTGGTATGAAGCCACATCCAAACAACAATTTGGGGGATGGCTTCTTAAAATTTCTCCAGATGGAAAAATTATGCCATGGTCGGCAGGTCACCGTTCTCCTTGCGGAGTTTTTGTACACCCTATCACAAATGAATATTTTTATACTGATAACCAAGGCGATTGGATGGGCTCGGGTGGGCTCACACACTGTGAAAAAGGCGATTTTGTAGGAAATCCTGCCGGATTGGTATGGACTACCCATCCTGATTCACCGCTAAAACTCACTCATTCCGATTTTTGTAAAATCATAGGAATGTGTACTGACGACCCATCAAGAGGTGTAGATGTTGCTATGTGGGATATTCCCGATACTGCTTCTTCGATTGTAGAAGCTAAAAAACGTTTGCCTCAGCTTAAAACCCAAGCGGTGGTGTTGCCACACTCTATTATGGGCCAGTCTACTTCAGATGTAATCTATCTGCATGAAGGAAACAAATTTGCACCACACTTTGTCGGGCAGCTCATCGTGGGCGACCAATATGCCAGCAAAATCATGCGTGTTGATTTAGAGAAAGTAAAAGGAGTTTACCAAGGGGTAGCTTTTGATTTGAGAAAAGATTTTTCATCGGGGGTATTAAGATTTGCATGGGCAAACGATGGCTCTTTGTTTGTAGGGATGACCAATAGAGGTTGGGGCTCCATAGGTAAGCAACCTTGGGGGCTACAAAGAGTGGTTTGGACTCAGAAAACACCTTTTGAAATGAAAACCATCAAAGCCATGCCCGATGGATTTGAAATCGAATTTCTACAAGCGGTTAATAAAGACCAAGCCTCTGACCCCGCAGCCTATAGTGTCACCAGCTTTACTTACAAATACCATTCTCGCTACGGAAGTCCTATCATAAACGATACTATTTGCCCGGTGAAAGCGGCAGTGGTATCAGAAGACGGTAAAAAAGTGCGCTTAGTAGTTGATTTACTGCGCGAAGGATATGTGCATGAGATTAAGGTAAACGATGTTGCTTCTGCCGATAATGTTGAATTACTGCACAATGCAGGCTACTACACTTTAAATAAAATACCTGATGGTGAAAAAGTAAAACTCACTGCTGCCATGATGCACAAGCAACATACGGTGAAAAAAGCGGAGGAAAAGCCAAAAGCTGTAGCACAGCCGGTAGCTAAAAAACCCTTGCCTGCGGTAGCCAAAGCTGCACCTGCGGCCAATACCTATGGTGGAAAATGTGTCACCTCCATGCCAGTGGCTTGGGGTGGCAATGCCGACAAAACAGTGAACTTAGCCACTCGCCCCGGATTGATGTTTGACCAAGCAAAGGTAACGGTAAAGGCAGGCAGCAAAATTAAACTTACTTTCAATAATAATGACGACATGCAGCACAATGTAGTTATTACCAAGCCAGGCAAAGCCGATGCGGTGGGTGAAACAGCCACTAACATGGGTCTTGAAGGGCCAAAGATGCAATATGTACCTAAAACTGACGATGTGTTGTTCCACACAGTGCTAGTGAGCCCCGGGACTACTGCATCTATATATTTCGAAGCGCCTAAAACACCCGGTAGATACCAAATCGTGTGTACCTATCCCGGCCATTATGCCACAATGCAAGCCGTGTTTGAAGTTCAATAATTCTTATAGCCCTTGCTTCGCCAAGGGCTTTTTTTAAATTTTTTTTACTTTTCATGTAGCGTTTTGAGCAAAAAAGTGGTCTAATGGATATATTTCATTTTCAACCCATCATAAAATGCTTAAAAACGACATTACAGTAAAAACATTATTAATTATTGTTTCGCTCTCAATTGCCCCATTCAGCTGTACAGTTAAAGAAGACCCCAAGCCCGCTACTCAAGCTGAAGTCATAGAAGAAGAGGAGGAGAAAGAAGAAGAAAAGCCAAAAGTACTCACCGTTTCTGAAAGCAAGTCTATTGTATCGACAGAGATTAGCAATGCCGAAACTAAATTTAGCTCTTACGCTAGTCAAACCCAATCTCTTTATTCCAATTCGTATGCAATAACAAGTATAGCAAGTAGTAATGAATCAAGTGGAGATGCATACACTTCTTTGCCTTACGATTTTGTTCCTTATGTTTACCAATTGGGCATTAGCTACTCATCAGAAAATAGCCCAAACAGCAGAAAGGCAGCAACCAATGAAAGTAGTTTTTTTAATAATAAATTCAATCCCTTGTCTCTGTTGAGCAAAGGAACGAAAAATGGCAAGTCTATACCACTAGATTTTGAAGAAGCCAAAGGCGTGTGGGAACTTACCATCACTACAGCCACCAGCTCGCCCGGTTCATCATACTATTGCTCAACTTACAACACTACCACATCGGGTTATATTTATAAATATCTTTCTTTTGTTAAAACTGTCCAAACAGGCCCTTCTATTGTAATTAAACTATCTTCGAAAACATATACTTCTTCATCCGACTTGTGTGATTTAAAGGTTTTAGACAACGATTTAGAATATACCATTACTGAGTTAGAACAAGATGAATATATATTTAGAACATGTAATAATGGTTATAACGAAATCGATGAAGAGACTTACACTTCAAAAATAAATGCTACTCTAAAGCAAAATGGGAAGGAATTACTCACTTACACTGTTAAAAACAGTTATGATGACTTTAATTTCAAAACTACTGTCAAGTTTGATGAGAATGAATTCAATCAGATTAGCAAACTAGAAGGAGATACTACTCTATCATATAATACTGTGGTAAAATCAAATTCAGACATTATATATTCAAACAAATTAGGTTTGAATATCACTAGCTTCAAGGATTTATTCGAAAATTCTAATTGCGAATCAGGATCTGATATTTTTTCGTCTTATCTTAAATCCGGTAAAGATGAAATTAAAATAGGCAACCTTCTTATTACAGGAACTGTTGATTTTAAAAAAGCAAAAAAATATATAAAAGACAATGATGTCTCTCTAGAAAGCTCAAACACCGTTCTCAGCGAATACCTAAACGAAAGCTCGAAGTACGAAATTTTCGACAATGACGGGGCTAAAATTGGACAATTGGTGTTCGAAGTGAGTAAAGTTTCTACATACGGATTTAATGTTAGTGCAAGCATAGAATACTCAGATGAAACCAAAACAGAGGTAAGCAAAGAAATTTCCAATAATTTTATTCCTACTTCTGTGAGATATTTAGAGTTTTTATTCGAGCCTGTTTATGAATAGATTTGGCTATAATATATAGTATTGAATAGGTAAAACAATTAAAATTTAATTCTATTAAACCCGAGTATAACATTGTTGTGTTCGGGTTTTTTATTTGGATTTTACCTTATTGTAAAAAAATAATTTATAATATTTCTAAATTAACACTGGAAATTGTATTTTTTGTATTCAAATCACCCCCAGACGCATTTTTAATCAATATAAATTGTAAAAAATTGCAATTAGCTCTAAAAATTAGCAAATCTTGTGTTTGAATAATTAGAAGCCCGTATTACTTTTGTACCGCTCTAAACGAAATAGCTGTTTATGTCAATGAATCTCAAGCCTTTCGGCAAGTTTGTAAGCAATCTCTCTCTCAATATTTTAGTTGTAGCCACATTTTTTGTGTACAACAATTCTTCTGCGCAAGAAATTCCATCGGACGATGCAGTAATCAGTGCAGGTAAAGCGTTGTACGAAAACAACTGTACCCAATGCCACGCTATCTCTGACGAAGTTGTGGTTGGTCCCGGTTTGAAAGGTGTACATTCAAGACGTCCTCTTCCTTGGCTTATTAAGTGGGTGCGCAATTCCACACTGTTAATTAATAGTGGCGATGCTTATGCCAACGAGATCTACAACAAGTTTGGCAAAACCCAAATGCAAAGCTTCGATTTCAAAGACGAAGAAATCATATCTATTGTAGCCTATATTAAGTCAGAAAGTGAGAAAGCCGCTGCTGCCCCTGTGGCTGCTGCTGGCGATGGCGCACAGACGGCTTCAACTGCCGCTGCCGCTGCACCACAAGACACTACAACATTAAACTACATATTGGTTGTGTTTCTGGTTATTTTGGTATTGATTTTGGTTATTCTTGTACTGGTAATATCTATTTTAACCAAATATCTTAATAACAAAGGCTCTCTTTCAGACATAGATGCTGAACAGGTGAACATGAAATTTGACTTGGCGGCTGTCTACAATAGCAAAGCCTTCAAAACAGGTGTTGCCATTGTATTTATCCTTGTAGCCGGGAAAGCTTGTATCGATGGGTTAGTTGGTATCGGCATTTCACAAGGCTATGCACCTACACAGCCCATTGCTTTCTCTCACAAACTCCATGCCGGAGAATACAAAATCAATTGTAACTATTGTCATACAGGCGTATACAAATCTAAGTCGGCAAATATTCCTTCTACAAATATTTGTATGAACTGCCACAATGCCATCAAGCAAGAGTCACCCGAAATTCAAAAACTCTACAAAGCCATTGAAACTGGTCGCCCTGTTGAGTGGGTTAGGGTTCATAATTTGCCTGATTTAGCATATTTTAATCACTCTCAGCACACAAAAGTGGGAGGCATACAGTGCCAACAATGCCATGGTCCAATCGAGACGATGGAAGTTGTTCAACAATATTCACCACTTACGATGGGATGGTGTATCACTTGCCACAGAGAGACTGCTGTGAACGGTAAAGACAACCATTATTATGACAATTTGATGGCTGCCCACGCCAAAAACTCTAAAGAGCCAATGAAGGTGAAAGACATCGGAGGCTTAGAGTGTTCAAAATGTCACTATTAGGATTTAGAAAATAATATTTTAAAAGGCTTTTCATAAAGAATACACCATATTTTATATGCAGGAAAATAACAAATCTTATTGGAGGGGTATTGAAGAACTTAACCAAACACCCGAATTTGTTAAGAACGCAAAAAACGAGTTTTCTGACAATCCAAATTTTGGCGATGAAAACGGTGGTACATACAGGAGGGATTTTCTCAAATTAATGGGTTTCAGTTTAGCTGCTGCTACTTTGGCTGCCTGCGAAACTCCTGTGAGAAAGGCTATTCCTTACCTTAATAAACCTGAAGAGGTAGATCCTACACTTCCAAACTGGTATTCTTCTACCTATGTAGACGGTGGTGACTATTGCAGCATAGTTGTTAAAACACGTGAAGGTAGACCCATCAAGATAGAAGGAAATAAAAATTCTACAATTTCTCAAGGTGGAATTTCCCCTCGAGTTGGTGCTTCTGTTCTTTCTTTATATGATAAAGAGCGTTTCAGAGGTCCTAAAATTGGTGATAAAAGTGTAGCATGGGAAGAGCTTGATGCACAAGTAGCTGCCAAATTAAAAGAACTAAGTGCAGCAGGTAAGTCTATCAAATTAGTTTCTAATACCATACTTAGCCCTTCTCTAAACAGAGCCATTGCTGAGTTTACATCAAAATATCCTACAGCATCATTGGTTACTTACGATGCCAATTCATCGTATGCCATTGTTGCTGCAAATGAGAAATCATTCGGAATCAAAGCTTTGCCTTCTTATGATTTTTCAAAAGCTTCTGTGATTGTAAGTTTTGGTGCTGATTTCCTAGGTACTTGGTTATCTCCTGTAGAATTTACCAAGCAATATTCTAAGAACCGCAAGCTTGGAAAAGAGAAAAAAGCAATGTCAAGACATTATCAGTTTGAAACCATAATGTCGCTTTCAGGTGCAAATGCAGACTTCCGCACACCTATCAAACCATCGCAAGAAGGTTTAATAGTTGCTAATCTTTACAACCTGTTGGCTGCAAAATCCGGAGCCTCGAAAATAAGTGTAGCTGAGATAAAAGATATTAAGTTTTTACAAAAAGCAGCAGATGACTTATTGGCTGCAAAAGGTAAATCGTTGGTTGTAAGTGCTTCTAATGATGTAAATGTGCAGCTTACGGTAAATGCCATAAACAATTTATTGGATAATTATGGCACTACAGTAAATTCAGCTATTCCTTCCTATTATAGAAAAGGAAGCGATACCGATTTTTTAAGCTTTGTTGAAGAAGCAAAATCTGGTAAAGTGGGTGCTGTTATATTTTTAGGTGCCAATCCTGTTTATAATCATCCTACGGGTGCTGCCTTGAAAACAGCATTAACAAAAGTAGGTTTAACCGTTTCTTTAGCCGATAGACCTGATGAAACCACAGTACTTTGTGGTTTTACAGCCCCTGACAATCATTTCTTAGAAAGTTGGACAGATGCACAGCCTAAAAAAGGATTTTATAGCCTAGGTCAGCCTACTATTTCTCCTTTGTTTAAAACCCGTCAAGCATTAGAAACACTTTTGACATGGGCAGGAAATCCCACAGATGCATATTCTTACGTGCAGTCTACTTGGAAACAATCGGTTTATCCCTCTCAATCAAAATATAGTTCCTTCCAAGAACTATGGGATAATTCTTTGCACAATGGAGTGTTAGAAGTCGCTACAAGTGATTCTGCTGCATACAACTTTGATATCACAACAGTAGGTGCTGCCATTTCATCGGCTTACAAAGCCTCTTCGGCAGATATAGAATTTTCAATATATGAAAAAATAGGTATTGGTACTGGTTCTCAGGCCAACAACCCTTGGCTTCAAGAATTCCCCGAACCTGTGTCAAAAGCTTGTTGGGACAATTATGTGACCATCTCTCAAAAGTTGGCCACAGAGAAAGGTCTTGAGCAAGGTGATATCGTTAAAATTGATACAAAATCGGGTAAATCTATTTCTTTACCTGTATTGATACAGCCGGGTCAAGCCTATAATACTGTTTCATTTGCTATCGGATATGGTAGAGAAGTGGCAGGTAAAGCAGGTGTAAATATCGGACAAAATGTTTATCCGTTAATAGAAGTAGCTAATGGTAGCTTGGTATTCTCGGGTGTAGTTGTTTCTATTTCTAAAACAGGAGATACCAGAGAAATAGCCCAAACACAAACTCACCAAACCATGATGTCTCGCCCTGTGGTGCAAGAGTCTATTTTGAGTGAATATGTGAAGAACCCCGAAGCGGGCCGCTATAAACCAATGATTAATACTGCCGAAGGACCTAAAAAACCTGAAGACATCAGTATATGGAATACTAAAGACTTAAAAACGCACACATACAATAATCATGCGTGGGGCTTAGCTATCGATTTGAATTCTTGTACTGGCTGTAGTGCTTGCGTAATCAGTTGTCAGGCTGAAAACAATGTACCTGTAGTAGGCCGTCAAGAAGTTCTCAATAGAAGAGAAATGCACTGGATAAGAATAGACAGATATTATTCTTCCGATGCTCTCAATCAAGACGATAAGTCTATTGCAGGATTAATGGATAGAGAGCGTGAAAATCCAGCTGAGAATCCTCAAGTAGTTTTCCAACCCGTGATGTGTCAGCATTGTAATAATGCACCTTGCGAAACAGTTTGTCCTGTATTGGCAACTACCCACAGCACAGAGGGTCTTAATCAAATGACATACAATCGTTGTGTAGGTACAAGATATTGTGCCAACAACTGCCCATATAAAGTGCGTAGATTCAACTGGTTTAGCTATTATTACAACACTAATTTTGCCGATTTCAACCCTTCTCAATCAGATTTAGGCCGTATGGTTCTCAATCCTGATGTTACAGTAAGAGCACGTGGTGTTATCGAGAAATGCTCTATGTGTGTTCAACGCATACAAGCGGGCAAGTTAGCTGCAAAATTAGAGAATCGTAGACCTATCGATGGCGAAATAGAAACAGCTTGCTCGCAGTCTTGCCCTTCAGATGCTCTTGTATTTGGAGATATGAACGACCCTGAGAGCAGGATATCTAAACTATTAAGTGACGACAACAAAGAGCGTGCTTATCACTTATTAGAAGAAATCAATGTGAAGCCTTCGGTTTCATATTTGACAAAAATCAGAAACGTATAATATATTTAGGTATATAAATTATTAATTTTCACTAGTTTATGCATATATCTTCTCACGTTAGGCCCGATTTGGTAACAGGTGGTAAAACCCTCCATGATGTTACTGAAGATATTTCGCGCCATGTAGAATCTAAACCAAACCCCAGATGGCTTATCGCTTTTGGTCTTTCGGTTTTGTTGTTGGGTTATGGTCTTTACAATGTATACAAAACGGTTTGGTTTGGTATAGGTATGTGGGGATTGAACAAAACTGTTGGCTGGGCTTGGGATATTACTAACTTCGTATGGTGGGTAGGTATTGGTCACGCAGGTACACTCATTTCGGCCATCTTGTTATTGTTCCGTCAAAAATGGAGAACCTCCATTAACCGTGCGGCAGAAGCTATGACAATATTTGCAGTACTTTGTGCAGCAAGTTTTATCTTAGAGCACATGGGTCGTCCTTGGTTGGCTTATTGGCCATTGCCATTGCCCAATGCTTTTGGTTCACTTTGGGTAAACTTTAACTCTCCTCTTGTATGGGATGTGTTCGCTATCAGTACATATCTTTCTGTTTCAGTAGTATTTTGGTATATAGGTATGATACCAGATTTGGCTACCATCCGCGACCGTGCTACCAATAAAATTTCTAAAATTGTTTACGGTTCACTCTCTTTTGGTTGGACTGGTGGTGCTAAAGATTGGTCAAGATACGAGTCTGTATCTTTAATTTTGGCAGGTCTTTCCACTCCGTTAGTACTTTCTGTACATACCATTGTAAGTTTTGACTTCGCTACATCGGTTATTCCGGGATGGCACACAACCATATTCCCTCCCTATTTCGTTGCAGGTGCTATCTTTTCGGGTTTTGCTATGGTATTGACTTTGATGCTTATCACTCGTGCTGTTTACAAGCTAGAGGACTATATCACACTAGAGCACATCGAGACGATGAATAAAATCATCATCCTCACAGGTTCTATTGTTGGTGTGGCATATATCACAGAGTTTTTTATAGCTTGGTATTCAGGTGTTGAATACGAAGCTTATGCTTTCATCAACCGTGCCACTGGTCCTTATTGGTGGGCTTACTGGTCTATGATGACTTGCAATGTTATTTCTCCCCAATTGCTTTGGATAAGAAAATTGAGAAGAAACATAGCAGCTACTTTCATCATCTCTATCATTGTAAACATTGGAATGTGGTTTGAGCGCTTTGTAATTATTGTTACTTCACTTCACAGAGATTATTTGCCATCGAGCTGGGCTATGTTTTTCCCTACTTCTGTTGATGTGGGTGATTATTTGAACTCTTTCGGTTTATTCTTTACATTATTCTTCTTGTTTGCCAAATTCTTGCCTGTTATCAACATGGCAGAGGTAAAAGGTATCTTGAAGTCTTCTCAAAAACATCACGAAAAAGCATATTCTAAAAAATCAGAATCAGCACATGTCTAATAGTAAAAATTTTGTAGTTGGCGTATTTGACGATGAAGATGTGTTAATGCACGCCATTGATGAAGTGAGAGGAGCAGGAGTAAAAATCCATGAAGTGTATTCTCCATATCCTATACACGGTATAGACGATGCCCTGGGATATAAAAGATCAAGACTGCCAAGAGCCGCTTTTATGTTTGGCATCACAGGTACTACTTGTGCTTTGACACTCATGATATGGACCATGGGTTTTGACTGGCCTATGAATATAGGTGGCAAGCACAATATCCCTCTACCTGATTTTATTCCGATTTCTTTTGAATTAACGGTTTTGTTTGCCGCATTTGGTATGGTAGGCACTTTCTTGACTGCCAGCAACTTATTTCCTTGGTCAAAGCCTGTTATTTTCGATGAAAGAATTACAGATGATAAATTTGTAATGGCGATTGATTTAGGCAAAAATGCTAAGTCAAAAGAGGAACTTCGTCAATTGCTTTCTGCAAACGGAGCTTCTGAAGTAAACGAAAAAGAAGTTTAAAATTTTCATAGCATCAATATATTTCTATTTGCTAGCTGAATAATCATAGAAAACAGATGAAAAACAATTTATTATTAATATCTTCTTTCTGCATGCTGGTATTTGCTTCTTGTAAAAAAGATCCGAATAGCACAGGCTTGGAATATGCTCCCGAAATGTATCATTCGCTCGCATATGAACCGCTCTCTCAAGTTACAGATCCAAATCATGCCGAATATAATTCTAACCCTAACAACCCTTATGGCATGAACATGAGGAAACCTGTTGCGGGTACTATTAAAGTTGCAAAATATACACCTTCGTTCGGGTCTGTTCCAGCCGAAAATGTTGTTGCTTATCACGTCCACAAGGACAGCTTTGAAACATCAGGTCGCACAGTTAAAAGTATTTTCAAAAAAGCAGGCAAGTATGCTGTTGATTCTACTGTTTTATTGGCAGATGGCAAAGTTCTATACGAGCGCTTTTGCCAACATTGCCATGGAGAAACAGGTCAAGGAGACGGCCCTGTTGGTAAAGTCTACAAAGGTGTTCCATCGTATTCTAAAGGCCGTGTAAAATTAGATACAGAAGGGCATATATTCCACACCATCACATTTGGACGAAACAGAATGTGGTCGCACGCTTCACAAATATCGGTTGAAGACCGCTGGAAAATTGTGGCGTATGTTCAAACACTTCAAAATCAAGAATAAATTATTAATAGGTAAATTTTATAAAGATATACTATGGCACACCATGCGGTAACCGCTTCTGTTGACGAACAATTAGTTTTATCAGATAAATTTAAGCGTAATCTTTACATTGCTTTATTTTTTGGAATTGCACTCTTTGCAGTAGGAGTGGTATTATCCATGTTGGGTATTGGCGAAGGTCATGGACATGAAGCTGCTCATGGAGCAGAAGGTGCTGTGGCAGAAGTAGCACATCATGGTCCTACTTGGATTACACGTATGTGGGCAGTATTGTGGCACAATAGTGTGTTTTTTACGGGTATTGCTGTGATGGGCTTGTTCTTTGTATGTGTACAATACTTAGCTTGGGCTGGTTGGTCGTCTTTAATAAAAAGAATTCCCGAAGCTTTTGGTGCATTTTTGCCCATAGGAGGTGCATTTTTATTGATAATATTTTTATTGGGTCAACATGATATTTTCCACTGGACTCACCACGATTTATATGACCCCTCAAGTCCTGAGTATGATAAAATCATAGCTGGCAAGTCAGGTTACTTAAATATTCCATTTTTCTTAGGTCGCATGATTGTTTTTATCAGTCTTTGGTATTTCGCTTGGACTAGAATTAGAAAATATTCTCTAAGCGAAGACACTCTTGGCACTGACGAATGGTATCACAAAAGTGGTTTTGCCTCTGCATTGTTCATTATTTTGTTTGCAGTATCATCTTCGATGGTAGCTTGGGATTGGGTAATGTCAATAGACACTCACTGGTTTAGTACCATGTTTGGTTGGTATGTGTTCGCCAGCTGGTGGGTTACTGCATTGGCTACCATCACTTTGATTTGTATTATATTGAAAGAGAATGGCTACTTAAAAGCCATGAATGATAGTCACTTTCATGACCTAGGAAAGTTTGTGTTTGCTTTTAGTATTTTTTGGACTTATGTATACTTTTCTCAGTTTTTGTTGATATTCTATGCCAACCTACCTGAAGAGACTGTATATTTTATAGAAAGAATGAGAGGTTACGATGGTAAATATGCCGGATTATTCTTTTTAAATCTTTTCATAAACTTTGTTTTCCCATTCTTAGGTTTAATGACTAGAGATTCTAAACGCAAGTTTGGTATGTTAAAAATCATGGTTATTGCTGTGATTGCAGGCCACTGGTTGGATTTCTATCAAATGATAATGCCTGGTGTTACAAAAGGTACAAGTGGATTTGGGTTTATGGAGTTTGGGGCTGTGTTAGCATTTGGAGCATTGTTCATAATAGTAGTTACCAATGCTATGACAAAAGCTAAATTGATTCCCGCCAACCACCCTATGTTGGAAGAATCTCTTCATCATAATATTTAAACCTTTTGACACAACATTATATTTTAAATACATAATAATATATATATGAATAGCTTATTTATAATCTTAACGGCAGTGTTGGTGCTGGCAATACTGTTTCTGTTGTTCAGAGTACAGTCGTTGGTATCTATCATGACAGGCTCGCATGAGAAAAGAGCGGGTTTAAGCAACAAAATTAATGCTGCATTATTCCCAATCTTTTTCGTAGTTGGATTGGTACTGATATACATATATTCAGGCAAAGCTTCTGAATTTTATCTTCCAAAACCTGCATCTGAACACGGTATTGTTACTGATAAACTTTTCTGGTTTATCACGGGCGTAATCATGGTAGCGTTTGTGCTTACAAATACTTTGTTGTTTTATTTTCCTTACAAATATCAATTCAAGGAAGAAAGAAAAGCTCATTTTTACCCCGATAATCACAAATTAGAAATTATTTGGACCATAATACCTGCTATCGTTCTAACTGCTCTAGTATTTATGGGTTGGAGAGCATGGACAGATATAACTGCTCCTGCACCTAAAGATGCTGTTGTTCTTGAAATTACAGGGAAACAATTCAATTGGATTGTAAGATATCCGGGTAAAGACGGTAAATTGGGTTCGTACAATTATAAGTTGATTGATGCTACCAATGAAGTAGGGATAGATTTTGCAGATAAAGCTAGCTTTGATGACTTTTTGCCTAGAGAGATACACATTCCTAAAGGAAAGCCTGTGTTGTTTAAAATTCGCGCAAGAGATGTGTTACATTCTGTATTTCTACCCCATTTCCGTCAAAAAATGGATGCTGTGCCTGGAATGCCTACCAGTTTTTGGTTCACTCCTATTTACACTACAGACGAAATGAGGGGCATTACCAACAATCCTCAGTTTAAGTATGAGTTGGCTTGTACCGAAATATGTGGCAGAGGTCATTTTGGTATGAAATTCATTCTTGTAGTAGATGAGCCCGAAGATTTCGAAAAATGGTATAGCGAACAGGAAGCCTTCTTGAAGAAAAATCCTGATTACTTAGCTAAAGTACCTTCTACGCTGAAAGATTTAGCTTTTGAAGCATCAAACAATTCTTCAAACAAATTGTCGTCATTCTAAAAACATTAAATATTAATTATTATGTCAGCAGCAACATTATCTCACGTAGCTGATGCTCACACAGATCACCACGATGAGCACGAACACCACGAAGAATTAAGCTTTGTTAGAAAGTATATTTTCAGTGAAGATCATAAAGTAATTGCCAAGCAATTCTTGATTAGTGGATTATTATGGGCTGTATTGGGCGGAACGCTTTCAATATTGTTCCGTTTACAATTGGGCTTTCCGGGTGCAAATTTAGAGTGGTTGAAGCCTGTTTTGGGTGAATGGATTCAAAATGGAAAGCTTGACCCAGAGTTTTATTTGGCTTTGGTAACAATGCACGGTACCATTATGGTATTTTTTGTTCTTACAGCAGGATTGAGTGGTACGTTTAGTAACTTCCTTATTCCATTGCAGATTGGTGCCAGAGATATGGCTTCAGGCTTCTTGAATATGCTCTCATACTGGTTTTTCTTTGTATCTAGTGTATTAATGTTTATTTCTTTGTTCATTGAGACAGGTCCGGCTGCAGGAGGTTGGGTTATTTATCCTCCGCTGAGTGCATTGCCACAAGCCATACAAGGTTCAGGCTTAGGTATGACACTCTGGTTATGCAGCATGGCTATATTCATTGTATCATCGTTGTTGGGAAGTATTAATTACATCACTACGGTAATTAATTTGAGAACACGCGGTATGTCGTTTACAAGACTTCCATTGACTATATGGGCATTTTTTATCACCGCCATCATAGGGGTTCTTTCTTTCCCTGTTTTATTCTCTGCTGCGCTATTATTAATATTTGACAGAAGTTTTGGTACAAGTTTCTATTTATCAGAGATTTATATTGGTGGTGAGGCATTGCACAACATTGGCGGAAGTCCAATATTGTTTCAGCACTTATTTTGGTTCTTGGGTCACCCTGAAGTTTATATAGTGCTTTTACCTGCATTGGGTATTACTTCGGAGATTATAGCAACAAATTCTCGTAAGCCTATTTTCGGCTACAGAGCAATGATAGGTTCTATATTGGGTATTGCATTTCTTTCGTTCATCGTGTGGGCTCACCACATGTTTGTGACGGGTATGAATCCATTCTTAGGGTCAATATTTATGTTTTTGACGTTGATAATTGCCGTTCCTTCTGCAGTGAAAGCGTTCAACTATATAACTACGTTGTGGAGAGGTAATATTGTATTCACGCCCGCTATGTTATTCTCTATTGGGTTGGTTTCTTTATTTATCTCAGGTGGTTTGACTGGTATTATACTTGGTAACTCAGCTTTGGATATTCAATTGCACGATACATATTATGTAGTAGCGCACTTTCACTTGGTGATGGGTTCTGCTTCATTCTTCGGATTTATGGCAGGTGTTTACCATTGGTTTCCTAAAATGTTTGGTAGAATGTTAGATGAAAAACTTGGCTATATACACTTTTGGTTAACGTTTGTAGGTGTATATATGGTGTTCTTCCCGATGCACTATATAGGTATAGCAGGGTTTCCCAGAAGATATTACTCGTTTACCAGCTATGATGCATTTAGTACTTTTGGTGACTTAAATATGTTTATCAGTGCTGCTGCAATCATTACATTTGCCGCTCAGTTTATATTTGGTTTTAACTTCTTCTACAGCATATTCAAGGGTAGAAAGGCAACTCAAAACCCCTGGAGGTCAAATACACTAGAATGGACAACACCTGTAGAGGTAGGTCATGGAAACTGGCCGGGAGCTATTCCTGATGTACACAGATGGCCTTACGATTACAGTAAGCCTGGTGCAGCTGAAGATTTTATACCCCAAAATGTACCGCTTTCTGCTACACCGGAATCTAATTTACCTCATGAGCAAGACGAGGCAAAAGCAGTAGCTCACTAAAATAAATATTATTAGTAGAAGCCCATCGGTACAAAATCGATGGGCTTTTATTGTATATGTATGGCCCATCATAGCATCAAGATATATTTATGGAGTTTTTAAAATCCTTTTTTAAAAAAATAAGCTTTTTGACAATTGCAAATGTCTATTTGGTGATACTGGCCGGGGGAGTGGTGCGATGTACGGGTTCGGGAATGGGCTGTCCAGACTGGCCCAAATGCTTTGGACGATGGATACCGCCTACCGAAATATCAGAACTTCCGGACAATTATGTTGAATTATATTCCGAAGGTGGGCATTTGACGGTAGAGTTTAATGTATATAAAACCTGGACAGAATATATTAATCGTTTGCTTGGTGTATTAGTAGGTCTTTTTGTATTTGCCAATCTACTTTCTTCAGTAGGTTATTATAAATCCAATAAAAGCATTTTTTATTATTCGTTAGCAGCATTTTTACTCACAGGTTTCCAAGGGTGGTTGGGGGCAAAAGTAGTGGCTACAAACCTGAAACCATTTATGATAACGCTACACATGCTGGTGGCAATGGTTATAGTGGGTGTATTATTAAAAGCAAGAGCAAAAACAGACCAGTCTACAGGTTATACTAATATTAACATTAAGAATACAGCCTTAGTAGTCTGCCTACTGGTCTTACTACAAATTTTAGTAGGGACTCAGGTGCGCCAAGCGATAGATGTGGTTTCGCAACAGTTTTTTGATAGAAGCCTGTGGATTGAAAATGCCGGCTTCACTCTTAAGCTACATACTTTTCTGGCTTACTTGGTAATAGCCAGTGTTATATATTTGTGTTACATTCTTTATAAAAATAGTATTAGTAGTAAATATATTATTTGGGGCTTGATGATAGCAATTTCAGTTGAATACATAGGTGGAATAGTGATGTATAGGTATTCAATACCATCTTACATGCAGCCTATACATTTGACCTGTGCCTCTTTATTGTTTGGATTGAGCTTTTATTTATACAGTGTTCACAAGTCAGGCGCTCAAATTGATTCGTAATTATTTTTAATATTCACCAATAAATACTATATTTCATAAGTAAATATCTCGATTGTATATGTAGAATAGGTTGAAAAACTGAAAGTTACGTATTAGTCTTAAAAATATAAATAACTCAAAAGTACAATAATGGTCATCTGTTTCTTATTATATGAAGGTTTTACGGCTTTGGATGTGGTGGGCCCAAACGAAATATTGAGCAGATTGCCTGACACTGAGGTGAGGTTTGTGGCCTCGTGGAAAGGAGAAGTAAAATCGGATTCTCAACATTTGAAATTGGTAGCCAACTATACTATTGCTGAAATAGACAAAACAGATGTATTAATAATCCCGGGTTCTACAGTAGGGTTCTTAGAAGTTCTTCAAAATAAATCAATATTAAACTGGATTAGTGGAATATACCCTAAAACAGTGTACACATGTTCCGTAAGTTCAGGGTCAATTATTTTGGCGGCAGCAGGGCTACTTAAAGGCAAAAAAGCCACATCGCACTGGTATTCTATGCGTTTTTTAGGTGAATATGGAGTAGCTACGGTGAATGAGCGCTATGTAGCAGATGGAAAAATAGTGACATCGGCCGGTTCGTCAGCAGGAATAGACATGGCATTGTATTTAGCTTCTATTTTAGACAGCGAAGCACAAGCAAAAGCCATTGAACTGATGATAGAGTATGCTCCAGTACCGCCCATGGAATCGGGTAATTTGGCACTGGCAACCAAAGACACCATGCTTTTGGCCAAAAAGAAGCTAAAAGACGATGCCTTGAGATCGGGCATTCTCACACTGATTTGATGCTAGATGTAAATTTCTCCTTTTAGATATAATACTGCATTTCCTCCAATCAACACCCTGTTGTTGCGCAACTCGCAGCGCAATTCTCCACCTCTTTTGGAAAGTTGTAGGGCATTCATTTGGTTTTTATTCAGTTTTTCCGCCCAGTAAGGAATAAGTGTGGTGTGTGCAGAACCTGTCACAGGGTCTTCGTCTATGCCAGACTGAGGGGCAAAGAATCTCGAAACAAAGTCAACCTTGTCGCCTTTGGCAGTGGCTATAATACCACGGGCTTTTATGGTTGAAAGCAGTCTGAAATCGGGTGTTAGGGCTTCTATGGCACTTTGAGATGGCAGTTCTACCAGAATATCTGTTTTCCCTTTTATACAGTTGGTAATGCTGGCACCCAATGCTTTTTCCAAATTTTCGGGTAGGGGAGTGGAACTGATAACGTCAGTAGGAAAATCTAAAAATAGCACTTCATCAGCCCAATTTACAGACAAAGGTCCGCTTTTTGAGTTGAAAATGATGGTATTTTCTGAATATCCCAATTCTTTAAAGTACAAATAAGCAGCCGCTAAAGTAGCATGACCACACAGATCGACTTCTACTGCCGGAGTGAACCAACGAATTCTAAAACCCTTTTTTTCATGTACAATAAAAGCAGTTTCTGCTAAGTTGTTTTCGGCAGCGATAGATTGCATCTGTGCATCGGAAATCCATTCTTTTAAAGGCACTATGGCTGCAGGGTTTCCTTTAAACAATGTCTTCGTAAAAGCATCGACTTGGTAAATGTCTAGTTTCATGGCTGTAAGCAGGGTGGTATTTTATGAGCAAAAGTTCGGAAAAGGTTTTATAATTTTCTAGTTAATTTTTTAACCATTTCGTTTTTCCATGATGTGAAGGTGCCTTCTTCAATTTTTTGTCGTGCTTCGTTTACTAACCACAGATAAAATTGCAGATTGTGAACACTCGCTACCATCATTCCAAGCATTTCATCGGCACGCAGTAGATGTTTGATATAGGCTTTGGAATATCTGGTATTCACATATCCGCCCAAGTTTTCATCTATGGGGGTATTATCAAATTTCCATTTTTCATTTCTTAGATTTATTACTCCCTCAGAAGTGAATAGCCAGCCATTTCGGGCATTTCTAGTAGGCATCACGCAGTCAAACATATCTATGCCAAGTGCTATACATTCTAAAATGTTAGCCGGTGTACCTACGCCCATTAAATATCTTGGTTTTTCCTTTGGCAAAATGCTGCACACCAAAGAAGTCATTTCATACATGTCTTCGGCAGGTTCGCCTACTGACAACCCACCAATGGCATTACCCTCAAAACTTTGCGCAGCAACAAATTCGGCTGATTGGGCTCTTAGATCTCGATAAGTGCTTCCTTGCACAATTGGAAATAGGTATTGGTCAAATCCATATTTGGGTTCAGTGCTTTCAAATCTGTTTTTGCAGCGTACCAGCCACCGATGAGTCATTTCCATCGATTTTTTGGCATAGTCCTTTTCACACGGGTAGGGCGTACATTCATCAAAAGCCATAATAATATCGGCACCGATGGTTCTTTGTGTGTCCATCACATTTTCGGGGGTGAAGGTGTGCATAGAGCCATCTATGAACGATTTGAAGGTGACCCCGTTTTCATTGATTTTTCTAGAGTCGGAAAGTGAGTATACTTGAAAGCCCCCGCTGTCTGTAAGTATGGGTTTATCCCATGAGTTAAACTTATGCAGCCCGCCCGCTTTTTCCAGCACATCGAGCCCGGGGCGTAGGTATAAATGATAAGTATTGCCTAATATAATATGTGCCTTAATTTGCTCTTCCAACTGGTGCATATAAACACCCTTCACAGCCCCATTTGTACCTACAGGCATGAAAATAGGTGTTTGAATAGTGCCATGTGATGTTATTATTTCCCCTGTCCTGGCTTGGGAATGGGGATCGGTAGTCTTTAATGTAAAGAATTTCAAGTGTATCTAGTCTATGATTTTGCTATATGTAGTGGGAGTGCTGCCCGAAAATGTTTCTCCATCGGCACTGATTACAAAAGGCGAAGATATGACAGAATCATTAGAACTATCGGCAAAAAAATCTGCTTTGTTGGGTATTTCTATAGTAAAAGTAGTTCCCAAGCCTTTTATGGAGCTAACCTCAATGCTTCCTTTCATTTTAGAGATAATTCGTTTTACGATATAAAGCCCCAAACCGGCTCCAATAGACTTAAGTGAGCCCCTAAAAAACATGTTAAAAATCTTTGGAAGTGTGTCTTCTTTGATGCCTTCGCCATTGTCGGAAACCTTAATTACTACTTTATCAGAAGCTTTTACAACCATAATTTTTACCAATATTTCTTCGTTGTCGGGATTGTTGAAACATACAGAGTTTTCTATAAGATTCAATAACACGATGTGCAAACGGTCATAGTCAGATATAAATATGTGGTTTCCTGTTTCTTCTATTTGAATTACTAATCGTTTGGCATCGGGCAAATGTGCCAACCCTTTTTTAATATTTTCTGTAATTTCATCGAGCTTGATAAGATGATAGCTCAGGTCTGTTCTATGATTGCGCGAATAATCAGACAAATCCTCCAACATCTTGAGCATTTTTTCATTATTCGATCTTAGTTTAAGGGCGATTTCATCTTTTTCGCTGTCAGAAGAATTGTTGTAAATTTCCAATAGACCTGAAATGTTGGTAGCGGGTGTGCGCAAATCGTGAGATGCCCTGTAAATAAAGGCATCCATCTCTTGATTTAGCTCTTGCAACTGCTGGTTCTTTTTCAGAATCTTTTCTTCGTTTTCTTTTCGCTCTTTTATGTTTCTAATGAAAAAATTAAGGAGTACTTTATCTTCATACTCGATTTGGGTCATCGAAAGCTCTACCGGAAATATTTCACCCACATTGTTAATAGCAGCGGTTTCAAAGCGTATAAAGTTTGTCTTCTCTTTGAAATATAAAATGGCTTGATTAAAACTCTCTTTTACACTGTCAGGGATGATGATTTCTCCTATATTTTTGCCTTTTGCATCAGCAATATGATATCCAAAGGTTCGGGAAGCAGCTTGGTTCCATTCTAATATCAGCCCTTCAATGTCGGTAGTAATTACGGCATCGGTAGAGTTTTCTATTATTTTTTTGATCTTGATTTCACTTTTTGCTTCAGCCAAAGCCAAGCTACTTCTTTCGTTTCTGCTGCGTTCTTCATCAAAACTCTTTTTAAACAAATAAATACAAATGCTTAATCCTATTATGACAAAATTTGTAATGAAAGCCAAATCAAACATTCTACTGGCGATAGAGCCATAGTATGCTACCCATTCAGGATGAACATATTCTGTGTAGTATAGTACACTGACATTTACTATCATAAAGGGGATGATATACTTAAACAAGCTGTAGGGAGCAGCTGCTAAATACATAGAAAACGCTGCCAACATAATAATCAGCATCACGCCATCGGAACCGGCATTATAAAACCAGAAGAAAGACAAGTAGGACTGAGTAACAACCACATATATCAAATGAAGCGGCTTATAATTTGACTCACTTCTCGATTTCCAAAATAACCCTGCATAGATGCCAAAGGCAAAAATGGGAAGAATGTAATTTGTAGGGTGTACATCTAAAAATGGATTTATCAGAGCGGCAAGAAGATTTAACCCTGCCGAACAAAAACAGGCAATATTGAACACCTGATGTTCTAAGCTAGCTTGCGAAGCATTTCCTTTTATGTAAGCAATAAATGACGACCAAGTAAACTTCATTAATAGGCTTTCTGAATTTTATTTCAATGATTAATGTTTGGTTTCTACGAAGTGTTTGAGCTTAGGTTTGGTTAATATTAATTAGTATAGTACAAATGTGTCAAATTTTAAGATTGGTTTATAAATTTGTAAGCTAATCTGAAAAAATCAACTTTTATTATAAATCTATAGTTATCAAGTATGGGCAAGACGTTATTCGACAAAATTTGGGAAGCACACATCGTTCACAGCAAGGCAGGTTACCCCGAGGTTTTATATATAGACAGGCATTTTATTCACGAAGTTACCAGCCCACAGGCGTTTGACGGACTCAGAAAACGAGGAATCAAAGTGGCTAGGCCACAAAACACCAGTGCCACAGCCGATCATAATGTGCCTACCAAAGACCAACATCTGCCCATTAAAGATGCCGTTTCAAGATTTCAAGTAGATAAATTGACCGAAAACTGCAAAGAATTTGGTATTGAGCTGTATGGTTTAGGCCACCCTTTTCAAGGGATAGTACACGTGATAGGTCCTGAATTGGGCTTGACAAAACCAGGCATGACCATCGTGTGCGGAGACAGCCACACTTCTACCCACGGTGCTTTTGGCACAATAGCGTTCGGAATTGGTACATCTGAGGTGGAAATGGTACTTTCTACCCAGTGTATTCTTCAATACAAACCAAAGACAATGAAAATAGAAATCAATGGAACTTTGGGCAAAGGCGTTACTTCAAAAGACATTATATTATATATCATCTCAAAAATTACGGCCAGCGGTGGCACAGGCTATTTTGTAGAATTTGCAGGTTCGGCCATTCGCGCACTTTCTATGGAAGCCAGAATGACGATATGCAACATGAGCATAGAAATGGGTGCAAGAGGCGGATTAATAGCACCCGATGAAACCACATTTAACTATGTGAAAGGCAGAAAATTTGCTCCACAAGGTGCTGAGTGGGACAAAGCTGTGGCTTATTGGAAAACGCTTTATTCCGATGCAGATGCTCAATTTGATACTGTTTTGGAATATAAAGCAGAAGATATTCAGCCCATGGTGACTTATGGTACCAATCCGGGTATGGGTGTGGGTATCAAACAAAATATCCCTGCTGAAAAAGAAATAAATCCGTCAGAATTAATTTCTTTCAAAAAATCGCTTGAATACATGGGGCTACAAGCCGGACAAACAATGAACGGGCAAAAGGTAGATTATGTATTCATAGGAAGCTGTACCAACTCACGCATAGAAGACCTTCGCCAAGTGGCACAGTTTGTGAAAGGCAAAAAGAAAGCCGATGGCGTGGAAGTGTGGATAGTTCCCGGCTCGAAACAAGTGGAAAAACAGGCCCAAGAAGAAGGAATAGATAAAATATTGAAAGAAGCGGGTATGGAGCTTCGCGAACCGGGCTGCTCTGCCTGTTTGGGAATGAACGAAGACAAAGTACCTGCGGGAAAGTATAGTATTTCTACCTCAAATCGCAATTTTGAGGGTCGTCAAGGGCCGGGAGCAAGAACTTTCTTAGCCAGTCCGCTCATGGCCGCAGCCGCAGCCTTGACAGGAAAAGTGGTGGATGTGAGGGAAATGTTGTAAATTAGGATTAGAAATTTTGATTTATGAAGGTTGATTGTTGATTTTAAGTCATACCCTTTAAAAACTATAAAATGATAGCAGAAATAAAGTCTCTTTATCCTAATGAATGGGTTTTGGTTGGCAACCCTGCTCTTGATGAGAAAAATATAGATATAGTCTCAGGCATTCCTTTGTTTCATAGTAAAGACAAAAAAGAAGTTTGCTATATCGGAAGAGATAAAATAAGTTTATACAATAAAATATCTTTAGTTTATACTGGATCTTCTCAACAAAAAAGAAAAATTACTGGTATTTTTAATAGAATAAAGTAAATGAAATACCCATTTAAGAGAGATGAAGAAACCGAAATTATTATCTCAATATTGAAATTATATAATAAGAAATACCATTACCACAATTAAAACAATATATTCTTCCTTTCATGTCAAAAACCTTTAAATTCATCAAATCTACTGCTGTACCCGTAGAAATTGAAAACATTGATACAGACCAAATAATACCAGCACGTTTTTTAAAAGCTACAACCCGAGATGGTTTTGGTAAAAATCTTTTCATAGACTGGAAAACCAACCCTGATGGCACACCAAAGGCAGATTTCCCTCTAAATGATCCTATTTACAGTGGAGAAATACTCGTAGCTGGCAAAAACTTTGGTTGTGGCAGCAGCCGTGAACATGCGGCTTGGGCCATAGCTGACTATGGCTTTAAAGTGGTAGTTTCTAGCTTTTTTGCTGATATTTTTAAAAACAACGCACTCAATAATTTCATCTTGCCCATTAAAACCAGCGATGAGTTTCTGGCTTACATTTTCTCAAAAATTAATGCAAATCCAAAAACAGTATTGGAAGTAGATTTGGAAGCACAAACACTCACAGTCGAGGGGAAATCAGAGAAATTTGACATCAATCCCTATAAAAAAGAGTGTTTGATAAACGGCTATGATGATATAGATTACTTGTTGAGCTTATCTGACGAAGTAAAAAGCTTTGAAAAAAAGCGGGTATACGCATAATCTTTATGATTTCTCAAACCCATAGAATAGCGATATTCTATGGGCTTTTTATTTTAGCTACTTGTGAATAACATTACTCTACTTATCATAATCTTGACCTCGATAGTGAGCATACTGGCTATGTCTAATTCGGGTTTGACAGACTTGCTCATTTACGATAACCAAAAAATCATTAAAAAGAACCAATACTACAGGCTATTGACATCAGGATTTGTACATTCAGACTGGATGCACCTGCTTTTCAATATGCTTTCGTTTTATTTTTTTGGTAGATATCTGGAGTATTTTTTTGTAGAATTATATGGGTTTACTATCGGTATTTTACTTTATGTAGGTCTTTACTTGACTGCAATAGCATTGTCTGACATATATCCTTTGTTGTTCAAAAGAAATTCACACTTTTTCTCGCTTGGAGCATCAGGAGGCGTGTCTGCTGTAGTTTTTGCATTTATACTGCTTTCGCCACTCGATAAAATCTATGTGTTTATCTTTCCCATAGGTATTCCCGGATTTATTTATGGTACTCTTTATTTGATTTACTGCTCTTATGCGCAAGGGAGGTATGAAAAAAATGTAAACCATATTGCGCATTTGGTGGGCGCTGTAATTGGTGTATTGTATTTAGTGGCTGTGTTCCCAATGGCTGTGCCTAATTTTTTTGAACAAATTTCGGGTTGGTCGGTATTTTAGTTAAAATACAGCCAAAAATTAAACCGCATTCGCTATTTTCGCTCTTATGCAAGAGGAAGTGCTTTTAAAGGAATGTTGTAGACGGGTGGTTGCTAAATTTGGCAACCCGGATGTAGACAATTGGAAAAGCGAAGATTACATTGCTTTGTCTAAATCGCTTTTTGAAAGTACAGGAATAAGCATTAGCACGGATACATTAAAAAGACTGTTTGGGAAGAAAAAAAGTGCTGCGGGTGAGTATATTACCCCACAGATCGCCACAAAAAATGCCATTGCACAATATGTAGGATTTGAAAGTTGGGCTGCATTTAAAATAGAATATGTAAAAAGCCAAGCTTCGAGCGCACAAGAAAATGTGCCAAATCGTAAAACACAATATAATAGAACCTTTCCGGCTGTAGTAGTTGCTTCGGTAATACTTTTACTGTCTGTGTGGTTTGCTATATTTTATACAAGAAGCACAGAACAAACCATAAATGTACACTTTAAAGCCTTAAATAATAAAGGCAAAATACCCTTGTTGGTAGAATATGGCTTTAAACTTCCACCTGATGCCGACACCAGTTTTTTTATAGAACTTGGTTACAAAGACCGACTTTTTCATGACCCCGGGAAAAATATTTTAAAAATTAATAGTGGACAAAGTACAGCCTTTGAATCGTATCAATTTCCTGATTGGCACAAAGCGAAAATATACCGTGGCAAACAAGTGCTGGATAGCACTACCGTATACGCTACTTACGATAAATGGATGGGCTTGGCGGGATTTTATATGAATCCGTTGGCTGAAATTAACTATGTGATAGCAAGCGATAAAATGTATTTCGATCCACAATACATGAAAGAGATGGACTTTTTGCCTACCAAACACTATTTGACAGAATTCAGATATTTCAATGAATTAAATGCTGATGGCGACAGCTGTGTTTTGTCCTCTATGCTGCAAAATTCTTCGTCTACAGGAGGAAAATCTTGTTTTGATGTATGGCTGGAATTGATTTGTGAAAATGGAATGATTAGCATACAATTTGTAGAGCCCGGTTGCCAAAAATATACCAATATCGTTGTAAGCGAACATTATTTGGATGGCAGATACAACGATTTGAAGGTGTTTGGAAAAACTTTTGAGGTAGAGCGTGAGGTCAAAATCGCAACAGAGAAAGGATTGTTAAAAGCATTTTTGGAAGGTAATCTTATTTTTGAAAAAAAGTATTCTAAAAAACTTGGGAAAGTAAAAGGTATAAAAACCCGATTTAAGGGCTGTGGTTCAATGAGGAAAACGGTATTAAACGGGAGACAAATCCAAAATTCCGGCTCGCTTTAGTCTGTCGTTTATGGCTTTTCCCAAGCCCACATCTGGTACAAATTCGGCAATTATTATTTCACAATCGCTTTCGTCCAATAATCTCATGTATTTAAATATATTTTTACAGGCTTCCTTCATGTCGCCTTTGGGAGATAAATTCAAACAGCGATAAGCTTCGTATATTTTACTAAATGATAAAATGGCTACTTTTTTATCTTTATGTTTTGCTAATAACATTTCGATTGTGCCTATGTACATAGGTTTTCTGGGAGCATAATGGCTTTCCAACATGCCGGGAGCAGCAGGTTTTGAGCTACTTTGCCTTACCTCTACTTTGCCACAAACATTTTCTAAATCATCAACAGAAAGTCCTCCAAGCCTATAAACAATGGTTTTCCCGTTTTCAAACCCTACAATGGTAGATTCTATGCCCACTTCACATTCGCCTCCGTCTAAAATATAGGGAATCTTATCGCCCAATTGTTTTTCTACATGCTGTGCCGAAGTAGGGCTAATGTATCCGAACGGATTGGCACTGGGTGCTGCCAATGGGAATGGCAATTTCTTTAAAAGTGACAGTGTAAGTGGATGATTGGGAATTCTCACGGCTACATTTTCCAGCCCAGAGGTTACCAAATCAGGAATCTTGTCGTTTTTAGGCAATAATAGGGTGATAGGTCCGGGAGAAAATTTATTAAATAATCGCACTGCTGCCTCGGGAATATGCTTCACAAAAGATTCTACACTTTTTAAAGAATATGTGTGTACAATCAAAGGGTCAAAGTGTGGCCTTTGTTTCACCTCAAATATTTTCAAAACCGCATCTTCTGAAAAAGCATTACCGGCCAAGCCATATACAGTTTCTGTAGGGATGCCTATTACTTCGTTGTGATGTAAAAAGTCAGCGGCTTTATCAATATCTTTTCCTGTCATTGTTTCCTTATGGGCTGCAAAAAAACTCATTTAATGCCTCTTTGCCAAAAAAGCAGCCTTTAACATTTTTTGCTAAACAGTTTATTGTGTTTTAGTTTTACAGTAGCATAAATGAAAGGTGATTTTGTCCTGATGGTTTTATTTAAAAATTTTGAAAAACAATACTGGATACGCATAGGATTGCTGGTTTTCGCTTTTCTTATCGCTTTTGCATCGCTGTATTATACCAACGACCTGGTGGTGCAACTAGGTGAACGAGAACACAAACTCATCGACTTGTATGCCAAGGGCTTGCAAAGTGCTGCGCAGGCCGAAGAAGTAGGCAGTCTTACGTTTCTGTTCCAAGAGATCATTCAGGCCAATACTTCGGTGCCTGTTATCCTTACCGACAGCAAAAACAGGCCCATGAGTCATAAGAATCTCAATATTCCTGAAAATATTTCAAAAGATGATGAAAAAAAATACCTTGAGCAGGAGGTTTTAGAAATGTCAAAATTTTATCAACCCATAGAAATAGAATTTATCCCCGGAGAAAAAAATTATATCTATTACAAAAACTCAGCACTACTTGCTCAACTCAAGTATTACCCCTATGTGCAGCTTACGGTGATATTTCTGTTTGTTTTATTGGGTTATTTGGTGGTTAACAACTCTTTGCGTGCGGAGCAAAACAGGGTGTGGGTAGGTATGGCCAAGGAAACGGCCCACCAGTTGGGTACACCCATTTCTTCGCTAATGGCTTGGATAGAACTGTTTCGCAGCGATGAAAACTTTACACACAAAGAAGCCCTTGATGAACTCGAAAAAGACCTAAAACGGTTGGAAACCGTCACTGCCCGATTTTCCAGCATTGGTTCTACTCCGGTATTGAAACCCGAAAGCGTGACAGAAGTGGTAGGACAGGCCATAGGCTATCTCAAGGTGCGAATGCCACAAAAAGTAGAATTTACTTTTTCTTCCCTCACAGGCAGTACCACAAAAATCATGGTAAACAGGCCATTGTTTGATTGGGTGCTTGAAAATATTATAAAAAATGCAGTAGATGCAATGGCCGGAGCAGGAAAAATAATGACTGAAATCTCTTTGCAAGAGCAATTTGTGGTGATTGATATTGCCGATACAGGTAAGGGAATGACTAAAAAAATTCAAAAATCTGTTTTTAATCCGGGTTTTACCACCAAGCAGCGTGGTTGGGGATTAGGCTTAACACTCACTAAACGGATAATAGAAAACTATCACAATGGTAAAATTTTTATCAAACATTCGGAACCCGGCAAAGGGACAACCTTTCGGATATTGATGCCTATTGTATAAATCATTTGCTATATTTTTTCTATTTTTTATGTCAATATAGTGGTTATTGATAAAATCGATAGTTTGATTTTTGAACGCTTGAATGTAAGTGCATATTTCTCATTTTCAGTTATTTAATTAATTTTTTCAGCATTCACAGCCCGCAATAATATATACTATACTTGCTCATAGTAATTGCTCTGCAGTATAATTTCTTTGGAATGTATAATTTTGCACTATTCCTTTAAATTTTATAACAAAAACTATACTATTATGACAACAAAGACCCTTGCAAAGCATCTTGTAAAAAAGACGGCTTATTACTCTACTGTTCTATTCATAACCTTATTAAATTATGTTGATGCACAATCCCAATCTGTACTTGGTGCATGGGATTTCAGAGGTGAAGGTGGATATTTTACAACAGTCTCAGGCATGTATCCGGGCGACCAAGCTGCCTCGGGAATTCAACTGTCCAGTCTAAGAATTACAACAGGACCAGGATTTATATTTAGAAATTATTTAGGAAATGGGTTCACTGTGCAGCGTCAAAATACTACCACATTGGGCGATGCGATAGCACAAGGAGACTACATATCGTTCAGGATAGCTCCTGCAAGTGGAAGGAGTATGAGTATCACATCTGTAAAGTTGAGACCTATAGCAGAAGGTGGACAGCGAAATTTTACACTCTTTTCAAGTAGGAATGGTTTTTCAAGCGGCAACCAATTGGGTAATACACTTACCGGAGCACAGTTTGGCTCAGAATTGGTAAACTACACCATTGCTAACCACACAGGCATTACTTCAGAAATAGAATTTCGAGTATATATCTGGGGAAATTTCGGTAATATATCTCAAGCTGTGGGCATCGGAAATAAAAACACCAACCAAACAGGATTTGATTTAATTATAGAAGGAAGCACTGCCTCTTCGGGTGGGAGTACGTTTACTCCATCAGTACTTCCTGAAATGCAAGTGGGTATGGGCTCTGTGCACTATTACACCAATCCTATTTTTGCAAATGCGCTATATATAGAAGATAGAGGCTGGATGCAAAATGGCAGCTTTACTACTTATGACCCTAGCTCACCGCAATTTGACTCAAATGGCTATCCCAAATATCTGAATACAGTAAGTGGAGCAGTAGTACCCGTATTTATGCAGCCCGGACAAAACGATGGCAATGATGTAGATGTATATTACAGAGGAAGAATCACACTTACTTGGGAAGGCGATGCAGATATTCGCATACCTAGCGGAGCCAATTGTATATCAGGAAATTGTACAGGTCGATTGGTAAACGGAACACGTGTTTACACAACGCCCGGCACAGGCGGTATCAATGGCATTACCGTTAGGATTCAAGAGATAAACAATAGCAACTACCCTAAGAAGGTGCGTTGTTGGTTGCCTGACCCTACCGACCCATACGGTAAATCGCTCATGCCTATCAACGGAGTGGAGCAAATATGGCATCCACAATATTTGGCCACATTGAACAAGCCCGAAATAGGCGTACTTCGTTTTATGGATATGGGTGTTACAAATGGAAATCCGCTCATCAATTGGAGCGAGCGCAGAACATCAAACCATTGTTCTATGGGTGCGCCTACAGTAAAGAGAATCCCCCTTGGCGCTTCTACAAACGATTTGAGAAATAGTGGAATTGCGTATGAAATGATGATAGATTTGGCCAATCGCTTGAATAAAGACGCTTGGATATGTGTGCCTCATGGAGCTACCAATGACTACATGACACAAATGGCTCGGTTGTTCAGAGATAACCTTTCTACTTCAAGAAAGCTATATATAGAATATTCCAATGAAGTGTGGGCATGTGCAGGCTCGTTTCCCCAAGGATGCTATGTAGACCAACAAGCATCTGCCGCAGGAATCAATAAAGATGTATGGATTGGCAGAAAATTTGCTGAGATGTGGAGCATATTCCAAAGAGAATTTGGCAGTGCCAATAGATTAGTACGTGTTATCACCAACCAAACAGGAAATGCGGGTCGTTTTCAAACCACCATACAAGCATCTATCGATCATGGAAACACACAAAATCCGGTGTCAAAACCCGATATACTTTCACCAACTACTTATTTTGGAAACGACATTCAACGATTTGTATTTGAAAGACTGAATTATAAAACCCCCACAACCGCTACATATGATTCGGCTTTTGTAGAATGGGAAAGCAGAATATTAAACTCAGAAGCGAGCCAAACGGGACGTGATTTTACAGGTGGCGGTGGTGGATTTCCGATTCAGATCGTAAATTATTCAAAGCAATATAATTTGCCGATAGTTCCCTATGAAGGTGGCACGGGATTGCAGTTTGCCGATTTTATTGGGGCATATACTACTCCGGGTTTGCGCTGCTCTACCTATACCAGTGCAGGCACAGCAGGAACACAACAAATGGAGCTGGCGGTGTTGGCAGGTGAATGTTCGGGGGGCAATGCAAATGCAAGTCCATACCACACATTTATGTATAATATGTCTAAGAATCCAAAAATCAAAACCATGTTTTATCTCCACAATTCGCTGGCAAAAGCCAAAGGAGTGAGAACTATTTCACAGTTTGGAGATATTTCTGCTGAATCAAAATATGGTATTTGGGGGCACTTGTTGTGGATGGGCCAGCCGATAGCTACTGCTTATAAATACCAACACACAATAGAGTTTTCTGCCGAACAAGCCACCATCAGAGAGATAGACGACTCTGTGGGTACTAGACCCAGATTTACTACTTTGGGCGAACTTACAGTAGGAAAGGTAAATAATGCTTACAATGCAAATATTGACTTCACAGGTGGAAATGGAGCACTTACTGCCACAATTTTAGGTTCTGCAAGGCTCTCTCCCGGGCTTTCTATCGCATATCAATCAAATAGAATAAATATTTCCGGAACTCCTACCCAATCGGGTACTTACAGGCTACTGGTGAGGGTGTTAGATGGGGATAGAGATGTGGCTTACAGTGTATTTACTGTCCGCATTTTGCCTGCTCCTAAAAACTTGTTGATGGCACATGAAACCTTTGGCAGCAGCGCAGGACAATTGCATAATTCAAACAATGGAAGTGGCTTTAATGCACCTTGGAGTGTACAAAACAGCAACACCACGGCCTACACCATTGCCACAAGTTCACCTTTAAGCTACAGCGGTTTGTTTACAACAGGCGGAGGCTACGGCTCGTCTGTAAGCAATCAATCATTGACAGCAGGCAGGGCTCTCAGAATGTCGAGTTTTGACTATTTGGTAAAATCGACCAACACAAATGTGGTAGGTCAAACAAATTCATCTTTGTTTAGCAGTTTTGTAGTTCGCAGAGAATCCGGAGCTCAAAATACTGCCTATGTATATTTGAATAATGGTGGTTTTGCGGCTAGTGCAAACGAATCTAGGTTAAGAATTGGTGTTTCCGGCAACAATCGTTGGGCTATTTGGGTTAGGAATGCTGCAAACTCCGGTTTTGACTTAATAGAGACATCTATTACGGCAAATAATGGTTCAAATAACCTTATAGTGGCAGAAGTAGCTTTTGGAAATACTAATGATGTAATTCGTCTTTGGGTAAATCCAACTGCTTTGGGCGGCACAGCACCTGCAGCTACCTTGACATACACTACCACATTTACAGGTTCAACGGTAACCGGTCGTCACCAAGACATGGAGTTTAATACTGTGGGCTTCTACGGAAGTTCAAACAGTGGTGCTATTCTTATAGATGACATTCGTTTTGGAGATACTTACAGAGCAGTGACACCTACTTCGGCCGCAAGGGAGGAAACAGAAGAAAGTACAAATGTATCTGAAACAATAATATATCCCAACCCTGCCACTTCTATTTTAAACATACAAACATCTTTGCAAAATGCAAGCTTGCAGATAGCAGACTTGAGCGGGAAAGTGGTATTGTCCAAATCGTTGAGCAATGAACAACATCAATCGATAGACATAAGTACACTCAGTGCAGGTATATATATTATTAACATCTCATCAGAAAAAGAAAGTATTGTAAAAAAATTGGTAAGAGAGTAAATAGTTCAATATTTACATTTTCGATTAAAGTGCCTCTCATTTTGGGAGGCATTTTTTTATTCGTCTATTTTCAATACCACAGGAGGATTTTTGCTTTCTACCAAGCCTATTTCCGCCATTTTTTTAGCCACTTCCGATTGTTTGCTGTCAAACATATAGTCGGCCTTAATGGTGGTGTATTCGGTGCGGAGCTCTTCTACTTCAAATTTCAGTTTGTCTATTTTGCGGGTGGTTTTCTCAGAATAGTGAGCATTGGCTATGTAGAGAATAATGAGAATCGTAATCCAAATTACTCTTGGCATAAATTGGGTAGGCACTCCGGCATCAAACACACCTTCCATTCGAAAGGTCTGATTGATGGTAGCAAAAAGACCTTTGCCTTCTGCTGTTGTATTTTGTTTTGGTTCTTGCGAATCGCCTTTTCTGAAAGTATTGCCCATGATTTTTAGATTTTTTTAGTGCGTTCTTTCATCAGCGAGATTAACTCTGTTTTTGAAACATTGTCTGTGGCTAGGGGTACATAAAAATGAGCCAACCAGTCGTAGCGTTTCAGCATCAAAAATAGCCATACGGCAAAAAAATCTACTTTTCTAAACACCAAGGCTTCTTCATCAATGTATTTTTGAATATTCTTTTGAAATTCCAGTGGTAAATCTGTCCAGTGCATCGACTGTTTGAGGTGGTGGCCTATGTGGTAGCCATCGTTCCAGCACTTTTCGTTGTAGGGCGAGTTGATGCAAGTAATGCTGTTTCTGTAGTTGTTTTCAGGGGCATTTCTATCGATAAAAGCATGTTGTGCCCAATTGCCCGCCATCATCAAAAAACGATAAAGAAACACAGGAATGATGAAAACCACCAAAGTAGCTTGCCAATTTACAAAACAGAGCCCTATAGAAACTATCCAAAACAGCGTTTCGCCTTTGGCAAAGTTGTCTCGTATTTTCAAACGTTTTTTCAACGTCAAGTATTGATACAGCTGCTGAATACCGACTATAATAAACGTAAAATAATATTTCATAAAATCTATAAAACTATCGCGTTGGTATTTCATGGTGCTGCTGTGGTCGTCCTCCAAATTGTTTTCGGGGTGGTGCATGCCTATGTGATGTGCAAAATAGCTTTCAGGAGTCTCCCCGAAAAATGGGCCAAGTACCCAAGGAATATAATTATTGAGAAATTCATACTTTTTCTTAAACAATGCCCTGTGCGAGGTGTTGTGGAGCATTAAAATAAAAGGCCCTGAGAAAAATATGAGTTGAAGCACATAGTAGGCCACTGCCCAATACCACCTAAACATGCCCGGCCAATAGAAAAATACACAAGCAGGAAACACAAATAAGCTCAGCTTTAAGGTGAGATACATAAACGGCAAATCTCGCTCATCGTTGAGTAACCGAAGGAAAAATCTATCGAGCGTAGAATAGCTCTTTTCTGTGAAAACCGGGTCGGTAATGGTGATGGCTCTTTGCACTTAATTAAGTTTGATGTTTATATTATTATCGTTCCCATCTAATTCTATATATGTATCCAAGCTCGGGCTTCAATAAGTGATACTCATAGCTTTTTGTTGTTGGGTCAAAAGCTATCTCTCTTATTTTATCATAATTATCGTTAATAGAATCTATTCTTTTGCGTTCTAAAAAAGCATTTGAGTTATAATCTGCCAATTTATATTTCAATATGATTCTATAATGGATGATGTCTACTTCCTGCGTTATCCTATTTGATACATGTGTTTCCGATTTCTTATCAGTATCGTCCAGTTTGGCTTTAAAATGAATTACCTCATTTTCGTTGTAATACACAGGTCTTTTAAATTTCAATATGGCTTTATCATATTTAGCAGGGTCTTTTTGGTCTACTATATTTATAACTTCTTGCAAGTCCGATGTTATTTCGGGCATTATTCTACCTGTCCATTTAAAATTAAATAAATGCTCTGTTAAAATAGTTTTCTTAGACTGAATAAGCTTGTAAATCTCAAAAATGATAACATTTCCATCGCTGGTTTCGTATTTTACGAATGTAGATTTACTATCAAAGTCTTGATTTTTTATATTGATTAGCTTTAAAAGTGTATAGATAAGTGCTACGCAAAAAGAGGTGACTACTACACAATAAAAAATAAGAGCAATCCAAGTTGCTGCTTCATTGTTAATAAATAATATTATAAAGCCTACTATTGATGCTAAGGATGCAAAAAAATAAAACTGTTTCGATAATATATTTACTACCGCAGTGAAAGCATCTCTCAACTCCTTCATTCCAGATGATTGATATTTATTCGTCAGTTCCCATAGTACTGAGTATATTATTAGTTAATTACAATACAAATATAAAGGCTAATAATATAAAAAGCAATACAATTATACTCTTTTACCCAATCCCCAGCCACTCCCAAAGGCTTTTTTTCTCTTTCACTTTGTCTAGTTCTGCCAGTTTTTGTTGCGTGAGGTCATACACCTGTTCTGCTTTGTTGGCATACTTGCTGTTGGGGTATTTGTCTATAAATGTCAAGTAAAATTCAAGTGCAGCGAGGTAGCGTTCCTTGCGCTTCGACTCTATGCTCATGTTGGCATAGTTGTATTGCGCATCTATTTTCAAAAAATTCACCTCCTCTACAAATCGTGAGCTGGGGAAGTCTTTTGCTACATTTTCAAAACAAACCACACTGGCTTTGTATTCACGCATTTTGTAGTATTGCTTGGCTTGGGCGTATGCTTTACGCTCAAGTTTCAGAGTCAATTCATCGATCAGTCTGTTGCACTCATCCATTTTTTGGGTTTTGGGATATCGCTCCAAATACTGCTGAAACGATTCCAATGCTTTTTTGGTGTTGGTTTGGTCCAGTTCATAGTCGGGCGAGTCTTCAAAAAGCGACACACAGTGCATGTAGAGAGCCTCTTCGGCAAATTCGCTTCTCGGGAAAGTCTCATTAAATTTTTTGAAGTAATACTCACTTAGCACCAAGTTTCCTTGATAGTATTGGCAATAGGCAAAATAGAGTTGCGCCTTTTCCGATTCGGCTTGTCCTTTGAGTAATGGCATGAGTTCCTCAAAAAGCGTACCGGCACGGTAATAGTCCTTTTTTTCATAATAAGCCAAAGCGGCTTTGTATTTGAGGTCTAGATTGTCGCTTTTTTGTACACGAGAGAATTTTGAACAAGCCACAGCCGCCAAAAGCAGCGTTAATAGGGTATATTTTGTAATCAACTTCATCATAATGCAAATATATGGCTCAATCGTGAGCTATACACCTATTAATATATTAATTTTGTAGGCTAATTTATAGGAATTTTGAAAACGAAAACGCTCAAAAAGAACAAAGTAAATATAGTAACGCTCGGTTGCTCAAAAAATTTGGTGGACTCTGAAATGATGTTCACCCAATTGAAAGGGAATGGCATAGCCGTAACCCATGAGGCTGAAAACGATGATTCTAATATTGTAATAATTAATACTTGTGGCTTTATAGACAATGCCAAACAAGAATCTATAGATACCATTCTTAACTATGCCCAAGCCAAAGACCAAGGTCTTATTGATAAACTGTTTGTAACAGGCTGTTTATCAGAACGATACAAAGAAGATTTGCAGAAAGAAATCACCAATGTAGATGCATGGTTTGGCACGCGTGAACTTCCTGCATTGCTCAAAAAATTCAAAGCCGACTACAAACATGAGCTTGTTGGCGAACGATTGATTACCACACCGGGGCATTACGCTTATTTCAAAATATCAGAGGGCTGCGACAGGCCATGCTCGTTTTGTGCCATTCCGCTCATGAGGGGCAAGCATATTTCTACTCCCATAGAAGATTTGGTGACCCAAGCCAAAGGATTGGCTGCCAAAGGCACAAAAGAGCTCATTCTCATAGCCCAAGACCTCACTTACTATGGTTTGGACTTGTATAGAAAAAGAAATTTAGATGATTTGCTTCGCAAACTTTCCGATGTGGAAGGCATAGAATGGATACGCCTTCAATATGCTTATCCTTCGGGTTTTCCTTTGGAGATTTTAGATGTAATGCGTGAACGAAGCAATATTTGCAATTATTTGGATATGCCCCTCCAGCATATTTCCGATAATATGCTCAAAATCATGCGCAGAGGCCACGATAAGCAGAAACTCACCGATTTGATTAACACCTTTCGTGACCGAGTGCCCGGCATAGCCCTCCGCACTACTATGATAGCCGGACACCCCGGAGAAACCAAGCAAGACCATGAAGAATTGGTAGGATTTATAGAAAAAACCCGCTTCGACCGTCTAGGAGTATTCACCTATTCTTACGAAGAAAAAACCCATGCAGGTGATAGCATGAAAGATGATGTGCCGGAACGCACCAAAAAGAAACGAGCAGAAGAAATCATGGCTGCACAGGAAAAAATTTCTGCTGAACTGAATGAAAGCAAAGTAGGAAACACTTACAAAGTACTTTTCGACCGCTTGGAGGGCGACTACTACATAGGCCGCACCGAGTTCGATTCGCCCGAAGTTGACAATGAAGTGTTGGTAAAAAAGTCTGAAAACATCGTTCGCTTAGGCGATTTCTCCCAAGTAAAAATCACCTCAGCTGCTGAGTTTGATTTGTATGGAGTGGTGGTTTGACGTAGAAATTTTAGGAACTATTTTTATACTAGTCTTCCATTGCATTGGTCAAGAATGTGCCCTTAGTTATTAGCCAAATAAGTAAAAACATGATGGCCCAAATTATGTATATGTCGTAGTAATCGCGGGTGTCTTTATAGCGAGTTTCCTTGATTTCGGCTTTCTCATATTTGTCTATAGTAGAAAATATGTTTCTTAAAGCCGAATTATTTGAAGCTCTGTAAAACTTTCCCTCGCCTATGGTAGCAATTTTTCGCAGTGTGGTTTCATCTAGCACATTTTGAACATATTGAACATTCCCATACGGGTCTTTGCCAAAGGGTACCTGTCCATCTTTGCCCACGGCTATGGTGTAGATTTTTACCCCAAAAGCATGAGCCAATTCGGCAGCTGTTATGGGGTTAATGTTTCCTGCCGTGTTATCTCCATCGCTCAAAAGTATCATCACTTTCGATTTGCTTTCAGACTCTCTCAATCGGTTGGTGGCTACAGCTATGGCACTTCCTATGGCTGTACCACCTTTTTTTATCAAATCAAACCTGATTTCATCAATATAGCTCTCCAGCAATTTATAGTCTGTGGTAAGTGGCGATAGCGAATACGCATCTCCGGAAAACACTACCATACCTATTCTGTCGTGCAATCGGCCTTGAACAAAACTTTTGGCCACTTTTTTGGCAGCTTCCAACCGATTGGGTGAAAAATCTTCTATCTGCATAGATTCGGAAATATCCAATACCAACATTATATCGATTCCTTCCGTAAATTGATTTACACGTTCATTTGTTTTTTGTGGTCGAGCCAAAGCCACAATGATGCACGCTATAAAAAGGCCAAAAATAATATCGGGCAAAAAGCGTAGCCACACTACCCAAGATGTTTTCACATTTTTTTCGGGAAAGGCAAAATCAAGTTTGTCTCTGAAGCCTATGTGAATAAGCCATCGAATGATAAATAGCAAAGGAATGGCAGCAATGCCGTATAAAAATATGGGATTTTCGTAACTGAAACTTTTTAAGGTATCGAGTCGAAACCATTGCAGCGAAAGCCATTGAAATGTCTCTTTATCAAGATTTAGAAATTCGTCCAGCATTTTGTATGTCTTTCTGTTTTTGATTGAATCTCAAAGTAGCTGTTTCAAGCAAATAATTGATGGAAGGTAGCAGATTTTCATTGATATATCCCCCGTAGATGGCTCTATCAAAATTTTGGAGCGATGATGTCAACTGGTTGTAGTCAAATATTTTAGAAATTTCCTTGGTAGTGAGCGTAGTGTAAGGTGTTTTCTCCAGTTTTTGAAGGTATTTTTTCCATAAACCCAATATTTGTTCGAGCAGCTCCACAGATTTTAGGTTTTGATACTCCAAATTCAGTTTCTCAAAGTTTTTGATAAAAGCATTGTAGTCGCGCTTCATCAGGTAGATTTTATATTGCTTTATTATGTTTTTACTGAAGAAAACAAAAATGATACCACCTATTATTAGTATGGTCACTAGAGCTATAAGCAGATATGGGTAATTTAAGCGTGTGTCCAGCACTTGGTATTGGGTGTTTACTTTCAGTGAATCCGATTGGGTCACCACAGGAAGCATTTCTTTGAGGTAAATCTCTGCATCATCGCTGTAAAGCGGCAAAGTGTCGCCATTTTCAAACACAAACACGGGCAAAGAAAGCCTATAGAGGGGTTGCAAATCAAATGTAGTGAGTGTGTACACCACACTATCGGTGCTTGTGGCTGTGTCGGAACTGGTTTTATAAAAATCTTTTTTTACAAATTCAAATGGCGAAAAATTGAAGCTCGAATCGGGAAATAAAAACTCTACATGGTGTGGGTGTTTATATGTGAGCGTGAGTTTCACCTGTTCACCCACATACATACTGTCAGCTTTAAACACCGCTTCCGGCAAAGAATATACCTTCTTATCTGTAGCACTTCCGGCCTTACATGCAAAACCAAAGCAAATTAGTAAAACGATAATTCTGTAACGCATCTCTGTATATAGTCCCCAAAAATTCAACGCAAAAATATAATAGTATCTCTCAAATGGCAATCGATAGAAAAATAAAAAATAAAAAAGCCCTCGTGCGAGGGCTTAGGGGCAGATAATATGTGATTACAAGCTAAGCTCTGATGTAAAATACCATTTATTATCTATTTGAATGGCTACATACACGATGTCTCGCTCTATTCCTTCTTGTATGATAGGGATTAATACTTCTTTTAACACGATAGGAGAATAGTTTGAGCGGTTGTAATCAAACGCTTCTATCAATGTATAATCAATGGCGTCTAAATTGATACCTGTTTTGTCTATATACTTACAGATGTTTTCAAAATAAGCCACTTCTTCATGCAAGCTAAAACCAAACTCACGTTGGAAATATTTTTGCTTTTTAGGGTCTTGTAGCACCTGCGATATTTTCTCCTCTTGTTCGGCAGTGAAGCAATACGACAAATAGGTAGTTTTATCTTTTTCTTTCAACGCTTTGAGCAAAATAGTGTTTAATTGCTCCAAGCTGTCGGCACTCATGCTAGGCACATTCAGCACTTCCGATGAGTCAGTTTTTGCTTCTGTGGTAGTTTCGGCAGATTTTTGTTTACTACAAGCAGCCATGTACATCGATATCACTACTATGGCAGCCGCTTTGAAAATATTTTTCATGGTTTAGATTTTTTGATGATAATATTTTTTTATAATTCTCACAAAGAAATTCATTTTTAGGCTTTCACCAAAATAATTTCAAGCATATTCTTTCTAAAAGCCTTATTTAAAGCCAAAGCATAACATACAATTTACATTCTGTCACTCTTCAAAATAGCTCACCCTGCGTGCTATACTCCTGCCCAAAGTGATTTCATCGGTGTATTCCAGCTCGCTGCCTATGGCTATTCCTCTCGATATGGTAGATATTTTCACCCCATATTCTTTTATTTTTTTTGATATATAAAAGGCTGTGGTGTCTCCGTCTATGGTAGGACTCAAAGCCAAAACCACTTCTTTAATATCTTCGCCCGGAAATTTTGAGAACAATTGTTCCATTTTCAGCTCAGATGGCCCTATTCCGTTGATGGGCGATATGACACCGCCCAACACAAAATACAGTCCGTTGTATTGAGCGGTATTTTCTATGGCTATCACATCGCGAGTGTCTTCTACCACACATATTACCGATTTGTCTCTTCTCATGCTTGAGCAAATAGAGCATATATCTGCATCGGAAATGTTAAAGCATTTTTTGCAATAGCGAGTGTTGGTTTTAAGTTGTGTGATGGCTTCAGAAAGTGTAAAAGCCACTTTTTCGTCTTGTTTCAATAGATGCAGCGCCAGCCGAAGTGCCGTTTTCTTGCCAATACCCGGCAGTTTGGCTATTTCGTTTACAGCTTCTTCTATTGTTTTTGAAGGGTATTGCATCGAGCTTAAATTACTTTATGGCCTTAGTAAAGTTTTCTTCTGCTACTTTCCAATCTATCACATTCCAATATGCGGCTACAAAATCTGCTCTTTTGTTTTGATATTTTAAGTAATAAGCGTGTTCCCACACATCTAAAGCCAACACAGGAGTGCCTTTTACTTCAGCTATGTCCATCAATGGATTGTCTTGGTTTGGTGTAGAAACTATTTGAAGTTCTTTTTTCTCATTTACTATCAGCCAAGCCCAGCCCGAACCAAATCTAGAAAGTGCTGCTTTTGAAAATTCATCTTTAAAGGCTTGCAAGGTCGAAAATTTGCTCTCGATGGCGGCTTTCAATTTGCCCACCGGCAAATCATTGTTTGTTTGCTTTAATATCGACCAAAAGAAAGTATGGTTGTAATGTCCGCCTCCGTTGTTGCGCACAACCATAGGATATTTCGATATGTTTTTACAGATTTCTTCGATTGGCAGCTCAAGAGCCGCAGTGCCATCCAGTGCTTTGTTCAGATTATTTACATATGCTTGATGATGTTTGGAATAGTGAATTTCCATCGTCATCGTATCGAAATGGGGTTCTAGGGCATCGTAGGCATAGGGCAAAAAAGGCAAAGAAAATCCGCTTGCAGACACAGTTTGCAAGGCTTTCTCGGCAGCATGCAGCGAACTGCCTACCAGTCCGGCTGCACCTGCCAAGGCAGTAGTTTTTATAAAAGTACGTTTGTTCATTTTTTATAAATAGTTGAAAATGAATTCTTTTTTGCTTTAAATTGTATTTATATTATATTGTAACTAAAAGCTGTTAACATAGATATTAGTTCAAATATTGGTATATAAAATTACAAAATATCCACAAGCATCATTTAAAGCCTTGCCTGATATTTGTATTTTTAGGCTAAATATCTTCAAGTAGATGCCCAACTCGGAGATTTATACAATTTAAGGGCTTTTTAAAAGTGATGAAAATTAAATTTTGCAAATACCAAGGAACGGGCAATGATTTTGTGATGATTGACGATCGCGATGAAAACTTCGATGTGTCGAACACAGAATTGGTAAAGAAGATGTGCGACCGTAGGTTTGGCATTGGAGCTGATGGACTGATATTGCTGCAAAAGCATAAAAAATACGATTTTCGAATGGTGTACTTCAACAGCGATGGCAAAGAAGGCACCATGTGCGGCAATGGTGGCCGCTGTTTGGTAATGTTTGCCCAATTTTTGGGGATTATAGGCGAGAAATGCACTTTCAAGGCTGTAGATGGCGAACATGAAGCCCGCATCAATGACGACATTGTTTCGTTACGAATGAACGATGTAGTAGCAATAGAGGAAACCGAAAAAGGATATTTTCTTAACACGGGCTCGCCCCACTATGTGCAGTTTGTAGATGATATTGAAAAGTTTGATGTCTACAACGAAGGCAAAGCCATAAGGTACAGCGAGCGTTTCAAACCCAATGGCACAAATGTAAATTTTGTACAGGTCATGGACGACAATCGCATATTCGTGCGCACCTATGAGCGTGGAGTTGAAGACGAAACTTTGTCTTGTGGCACAGGAGTGACGGCAGCGGCTTTGGTGGCTTCGCTCAAAGGCTACATATCGCCTGTGAGAATCAAAACATTGGGTGGAGATTTGCGGGTGTCGTTTGAAAAAGTGATAAATTCCTACCAAAACGTGTATCTGCAAGGCCCGGCACAAATGGTGTACAAAGGGAAGTTTTATATATGATTTTATGATTTACAGCCGGTAAATTAAAGCGCAGTTTGTAGCAAAAGTTAAAGTATGAGTGCTAGCCTACAAGTTGTTGTTTCTCAATTTAATTTTAATTATATTAGGAATTTATTTATGTTATGGAGACTCTTATTATAAAATCGAAAAATATCAAAGATATAGAAAAGTTACTTGCATTTGCAAAAGGACTTGATTTGACCATGTCTTTGAATAATAAACCGGTAAATCTCAATGAAAGCATTAAAAACTTTTATTTAAAAAACGGTACTCCACAAAAATTTTTAACGATAGAAGAAACCAACACATTTTTGAATAATTTGAAGTAATGCAGCTAGTAATATCAGAAAATGTACAATTTGAAATACTAGACAAACCCGATTATATAAAGCAGCAATTTTTTTTAATAATTGACGAATTTAAAAATGCTAAACATCTTGAGGCTCTCAAATTTAAATTTGTTGTTGGCTTTCCGCATATTAAATACAAAGAAATAGATAACTATGTCTTGACTTTTTCGATAACAAATAACTGTATTCAAATTGAGTATTTTATAGAAAAATCCGAGCTACTGTCTAGCTATTTCTTAGTTTTTAAACTTTTTTCATCAAAGCAAAATCGTAACTACTGGGGCTTTAGAACATTTATTTTTCCACCTCACAACACTTTGTTTTTAAGTATTGTAAATTCGCTCTTTAATCTAAAGATACCACTCCCTTGTCTATAAAGAGCAATATACTCCTGCGAGTACGGATAGCATTTTTGGTTTCTGCCATTTTTGCCTTTGCTATTATATTTCGCATTGTGTATTTGCAGTTTATAGATGGTGAAAAATGGCGAAAAAAGGCCGATAAAGTGAGCCTTCGCTACATGAAACTTCCCGCCACCAGAGGAAATATTTATGCCGCTGATGGCAGTTTGCTAGCCACTTCCATACCGTTTTATAAACTGGCTATGGACCCAAAAGTGCCTCATGACACCACTTTCAACAAAGGGATAGACAGCCTCAGCATACAACTTTCAAGATTTTTTGGCGATTTGAGTGCACAAGAGTATAAGCGGAAAATCAAAAATGCCCGCTTGGAAAAAGGGGAAAAGTATTTGATACTGAACCCTCAATTGTTGACTTATGAAGATAAAAAGATGATTTCCAAATGGCCTATTTTCCGTGCAGGTCGCTACAAAGGCGGGGCTATTTTTGAAAAGCAAGAAAGGCGTTATCACCCTTACGGCCGATTGCTTGCAGCACGAACCATAGGATTTGTAAACGAAAACAATGCCGGAGCGGGTCTAGAAAAAAGCTTCAACGATGCCTTGGCCGGAAAATCGGGCGAGGCTCTGTTTAGAAAATTGGCAGGAGGACATTGGAAAGCCATCCACGATGAAAAAGAGATTTTGGCTGAGCACGGCTTGGATATCCAAACAACAATTGACATAAATCTACAAGACGTAGCCGAAAGCTCGCTTGAGTATCACCTTCGAAAAAACGATGCTGAATACGGCTGCGTAATGCTGATGGAAGTGGCCACGGGCGAAATAAAGGCCATAGCCAATCTTGGCAAAACCAAATCGGGCGATTATGCCGAAACCTACAACTATGCTGTGGGCAAACAAGGCCTCACCGACCCGGGCTCAACTTTCAAATTGGCTACCATGATGGCTCTGTTTGAGCATACAAGCCTAGATTTGGACGATTCTATATTCTGCGAAAATGGTAGCTATAAAATCTACGACCTCACCATGAAAGATGCCAAACCCGAAGGCTACGGCAATCTTTCTGTAAAAGATATTTTTGCCAAATCGTCAAATATAGGTGTGGCTAAGCTCATGCAAAATCATTTCAAAGGCAATGCCAATAAATATGTGAACTACATCAGAGATTTTGGCCTAGACAAACCCATAGATTTTCAACTGAGTGGCGAGGCTACTCCTTTTATCAAAAGTCCATCGGATAAATCGTGGAGTGGGGCTACACTTTATTGGATGTCTATCGGCTACGAAATGGCACTTTCGCCTATTCATACCCTCACTTTTTACAATGCGGTAGCTAATAACGGTAAAATGATTAAGCCCATCATCGTAAAATCTATCTATAAATCAAATAAACTGATAAAAACATTTGAAACCGAAGTGCTGAATGAAAAACTGTGTTCGGAAAGCACCCTTGAAAAGCTCAAAAAAATGATGGAAGAGGTGGTGGAAACAGGTACGGCAAAAAACATTCGCACGGCAAACTATAGAATAGCGGGAAAGACAGGTACGGCTCAATTAATCAAAGACAAAACCTATACAAAGACCTATTATACTTCTTTTTGCGGATTTTTTCCTGCCGACAAACCCAAATACAGTTGTATAGTGGTGATAAGCGAACCAAAAGGATTTAACCAAATGGGTGCCGATGTGTCTGCCCCGGTTTTCAAGGAGATGGCAGACAAAATTTATGCCCTCGATGCCGAAATGCACAAAGAGCTTGCCATAGTAGATGAGCCCAAAATGTATGATTTCCCTGTAATAAGAGCTGGAAACAACGATGATTTAAAATATTTGTGCAATGAAATGGGAATTTCCAATCATGGCGGAGAATCAGAGTGGGTCATGGCCGATATTTCAAACAATGCTGTAACTTGGCGTAACAGAAAGTATATTCAAAATTTAGTGCCCGATGTCACGGGAATGTCGCTAAAAGATGCTTTGTATATTCTTGAAAACAAAGGATTAAGAGTAGTGTACAATGGCATGGGCAAAGTGAAAACCCAATCTTTAATGCCGGGCAAGAAAATAGAAAAAGGCTACACCATTTATTTAAAACTGGGTTGATATGTCTATCAAATCAAACATAGCAAGAATAAAAGCCGAACTGGATCCACAGGGTTGTATACTGGTGGCAGTCACCAAAATGCACCCTGTGAGCGAACTGGAACAGCTTTATGAAACCGGACACAGAATATTTGGCGAAAACAGGGTGCAAGAACTAGTGCCCAAATATGAGGCCTTGCCCAAAGACATTCGGTGGCACTTAATCGGTCATTTGCAAAGCAATAAGGTAAAATACATAGCACATTTTATAGACACCATTCACTCGATAGACAGTTTCAAACTATTGGAAGAGGTGAACAAACAAGCCCAAAAGCACAATCGAGTTATTTCTTGCTTTCTGCAAATGTACATTGCCAAAGAAGAAACCAAGTTTGGACTAGATGAAGCGGAAGCATTGGAAATATTGAAATCTGCTTCTACAGAGAGCCTTCAAAATGTAAAAATCTGTGGGCTGATGGGCATGGCAACGAATACGGACAATGTGCAACAGGTTCGTACAGAGTTTAAAAATTTGCGGACATTTTTTGATTCAATAAAAAGTATAAAGACAAAAAATATAGAGCTCACATACCTATCTATGGGCATGAGCAGCGACTACAAAATAGCCTTGGAAGAAGGCAGCAACGTGGTGAGAATCGGCAGTGCGATATTTGGGTAAGCAGTAAATCTTTAATTGGTAGTCAGCTATGAGTATATCTTGGAAAGTAACGAATATCTAGTTTTTATATTTTGGTTTTTCTTTTTCATCAAGTCAATTCGAGCGATTTTACTATTTTTAATAGCCACTGTGATGTGGTCGTCTTACAACAAAGCACAACGTTCGTATGCTTTACTAGCCGTAGATTCTCTTACTTAATTAATTTTCCCTATATCCTTTTTATAAAATAATATATATCCTGTGGTAAAATCTTAAAAATAGGCAGCCTAATTTTGCCCATAACATATGTTTTTTGGTTAAATAACCGTATTCAAACAACAAACATCGCCTCTACTTCTCCAATATTGTCTATTTTTACCTTCAGTTGCATTTCTTTATCTATCGGAAATAAGGCTGTGGGGCAACCGGGAATCACTATCTCCCCTTGTTTTAAGCCTGAATTATTTTTGGTGAGTTTTTCAATAAGCCAACGTAGCGATAGAAGTGGCCCACCCATAATTTGGCTTGCATCGGCATTCAAAACCAATTGACCATCTGAAAAAACACTAAAAACTTCACTTTTAAAATCCAAACGATTGGGCTCGATTTTGTGGCTGCCTACAATCAAACCACTGTGAATTCCGCCAGAACATATCAACTCCTGAAGGCAGGGCGGCTGCGACCAGAAATGATAGTTGTGCAGTTCTATTCCTATATTTACATAATCTATCGAGTCGATTATCTGATGGTCTGTCAGTTTATAGCCAGATATATCTTTTTTAATAACAATCACCATTTCGGGTTCTATTGCCAATTTGTTGTAGTGGTTTATAGAAAGATTTAAGTCACGTTGTTGGTGAATGTGAGGGTGAAAAATGGGTGCATAAATGGGCTCTTTGATTCCAAACTGGCTCTGTATAGCCGGACTGGTACACCCAACTTTATAGCCTGCTATTCTCTCGTTTTTGTTTGTTCGGACTGTATTTACAATGTTTTGCACTGCATAGGCCTCATCGATAGTCAGTTTTTCGATGGTCGGTATCAGGTTTTTGTCCGGCCAAGCATGCAGGTAAAAAGAATGCAAAAAATTTTGTGCCAGAGACTCTAGTTTTTTCATGATGGGCAATAAAAAACCCTCGGAGCAACCGAGGGTTTTTGCAAAATCAAAAGAATATTATCTCACAAAGCTAGCCGCTACACCACCATCTACATTTAGTATGTTTCCTGTAGATTTTTAAAGATGACCCCCTACGAAGTCAAACACGCCATTGGAT
>ERZ1066116.43-NODE-43-length-98659-cov-12.913898_pt1 | contig 98659 bp, 88 predicted proteins | sample MGYA00382763_ERZ1066116 | MGnify/ENA primary metagenome ERZ1066116 (study PRJEB33369, sample SAMEA5778346) | biofilm metagenome | biome: Industrial cooling water; feature: Water cooling tower basin; material: Biofilm | place: United Arab Emirates | collected...
AAATTCAAAATTCAAAATTCAAAATTCAAAATTCAAAATTCAAAATTCAAAATTTACCGTGTTAAAAAAGATACCCGATACTTTAGTTATAATTTTTATAGTGCTTGTTAGTTTTTCATTGCTTACTTGGATAATTCCGGCCGGAGAATTTTCTAGGCAGATGAAAAATGGCAGAGAAATAGTTATACCGGGTTCTTACCATGAAGTGCATGCCAATCCGCAAACGATAGCCGACTTGCTTAAAGCTCCTGTAAAAGGGTTTAATCAATCTGCCTTGGTAGTGGCTTTTGTATTGTTTGTAGGCGGGGTATTTGGAGTGATAAACAAGACGGGTGCTATTGAGTCAGGCTTAAAGGGTTTGCTGAATTTTACAGCCAACAAGCCTTATTTGAAAAGAGCCATTATTCCTATTATGGTAATAATTTTTGCTATCACCGGAGCTACTTTCGGGCTAAGTGAAGAGGTTTTGGTTTTTATATTGATTACCATCCCTTTGTTTATTTCATTGGGCTACGATTCCATACTTGGTGTAGCTGTTCCACTGGTGGGTACAGCCATAGGTTTTGGAGGTGCAGTTACAAATCCATTTACAATAGGTATAGCACAAGGAATTGCAGAACTGCCTATGTTTAGTGGTTGGGAGTATAGAGCCTTTTGTTTATTTGTGCTCACATCTGTTACTGTTATTTATCTTGACAGATATGCACAAAAAATATCGAAAAATAGCGCTTTAAGCCCAGTTTTTGATTTAGATAAGCAGAGAGTAGATGAATATAAGGACAAAGAGAAAGAAGATTTTGACACCGTAAAAAAGATTGTTTTGTCGCTGTTTGCACTCACGATTGTGCTTCTCATTGTAGGTGCCACAGCTTGGGATTGGTATATATATGAAATATCGGCCTTATTTTTGGGATTGGCCATCTCAGTAGCCATAGTTTGTCGAATGGGTTCACAAACGCTCATAGATTCCTTTATGAGTGGAGCAAAAGAAATGCTTTCTGCCAGTTTGGTCATTGCTTTCTCAAAAGGCATCATCATTATTGCTACAGAAGGGAAAATAATTGACACCATCCTTTATGCCATTTCACATTCTATAGAAGATTTTCCTTTGTTGGCTTCGGCTGAGATTATGTTTGGTGTACAGAGCTTAATTAATGTGATTGTGCCTTCAGGCTCAGGACAAGCAGCTCTCACCATGCCCATTATGGCACCTTTGTGCGACATTATTGGACTTACAAGGCAAACAGGTGTGCTCATTTTCCAAATGGGCGATGGACTTAATAACATGATAATCCCTACAAGTGGAGTGACTATGGGTACTCTGGCCATAGCCAGAATCCCTTATGATGTTTGGGTAAAATGGCTGGCTCCATTGATGATCATATTTGTGATTGTGGCTATGCTGCTGCTAATACCGCCTGTGGTGTTGTTTCACTTCGGTCCGAGATAACAACCTGATTAGTAATTATTATTTATTAACATAGAAAAATGTCAATAAGTGATAGCTACTAATTACTAATTAAACATTACTAATTACTAATTAAAGAAATATGCATTATTCCCTTGCCATACATGGTGGTGCAGGTACGATCACCAGGTCACTTATTACTGAAAAACAAGAACTCGGCTACAAAGAAGGCTTGAAAGAAGCACTTTTTGTTGGAGAATCTGTTTTGAAGAAAGGTGGCAGCGCACTAGATGCGGTAGAAATTGCTGTTAAAGTGCTTGAAGACAACCCTTTGTTCAACGCAGGTCGTGGTTCAGTGTTTTCACACGATGGTTTTCATGAGATGGAGGCTTCTATTATGGATGGAAGCAGCATGAAGGCAGGTGCAGTAGCCTGTGTGAGAAATGTGAAAAATCCTATATATCTCTCTAGATTAGTAATGGAGAAATCCGGCTATGTCTATATGGTAGCAAAAGGTGCTGAAGATTTTGCGCGCAAGTGGGATGTTCCCATTGAGCCCGATGAATACTTTTTTACAGACCAACGTTATGAACAGTTGATGGAAATACGTGATTCAGAAAAAGTACTTATTGACCACAGTGCAGAACAAAAATTTGGAACTGTAGGAGCAGTAGCGGTAGATAAAAAAGGCAATTTGGCATCTGCTACATCCACAGGCGGACTCACAAACAAACGTTATGGCCGCTTAGGCGATAGTTCAGTAATAGGTTCGGGAACGTATGCAAACAATAACACTTGTGCCGTGTCTTGTACGGGGTATGGTGAATATTTCCTGCGTTCTGTGGTAGCTCACGATATTTCTTGCTTGATGGAATACAAAGGCCTGTCGCTCAAAGACGCTTGCCACGAAGTGGTGATGAACAAGCTAGTGAAACTGGGTGGCGAAGGTGGCATTATAGCCGTAGACAAACATGGAAACGTAGAACTCGTATTCAATTCCGAAGGCATGTATCGAGGCATGGTATCATCAAAAGAAAATAAAAGCGGGGTTTGGATTTATAAATAAAATAAAAAGTAAAAAGTAAAAAACGCATTACACATTCATCATTACGCATTATGAATAAGGTATATACAGCCAACGAAATCAACTTTACCATTGACCAAATTCCGGCCCGAAAAGAGGCGCGCAAGTTGTTGATGTGTACGCCAGAACAGTTTGACATCATAGATGTAAAAAATGTTCACATGGAGGGAAATGCAGGAAAATTAGATAAAAAGAAAGCCATCAGGGAGTGGAACAACCTCAAAACCACTTTTGAGCGAGCCATTGCCTACGATATTTTAGATGGCGTACTCACCATCGAAGGGGCGGAGGGCTGCGAGGACATGGTTTTCACTGCCAATCAGTCGTTTCCTTGGATAAATGCCAAAGGAGAAAAAATCGTGGTGATGAGCAAGATGCGCCACGACAGTCGCAAGCGTGAAGTGCCTCATTTCAAGAAGTTTTATGAAAACATAGGCTACAAAACCATCGAACTGCAACGCACACCTATGTTCGAGGGAATGGGCGATTTGATTTACCATACAGGAAAGAGATTGCTCTATGGTGGCTATGGACACCGAACGGTGAAAGAGGCTTACAACGAATTGGTAGAAGTGCTTGAGTGTCCCATCGTGGCTTTGGAACTGAAAGACGAACGTTTTTACCACCTTGACACCTGTTTTGTATCCCTTGGCGTGGATGCAGTGATGATAGCCAAAGAGGCGTTTACCGATGAAGGCATTGCCGCCCTGCAAAAACTTTACAAACGCGTACATTTCATTCCGGTAAATGAGGCGATAGATAATTTTGCGCTCAATGCCACTACATTATTTAACCACGAAAACGGCAAAAAAATGTGTGTAATACATCCCGGAGCGAAGTTTACCAACGAGGTATTAAAGAGCGAAGGCTTTGAAGTTTTCGAAGCCGACACAACAGAATATATGAAATCAGGTGGCAGCGTGTTTTGCATGAAGATGTTGGTTTATTAAATTTAATGAGTAATTATTAATGCGTAATGCGTTTTTGATTCGCTCATTTATTGATTATTGGTTTAAGATGAATTTTTATATTGCCCTTTAAATATTCATTTTAAAGCATGAAAAAAGATAATATTGTCAAAACTAAAAGTTTTGAGTTTGCTGTCAGAATAGTAAACTTATACAAATATTTAAGTGAGAGTAAAAAAGAATTCGTTCTTTCAAAACAAGTACTCCGTTCAGGAACTTCTGTGGGAGCAAATATCAGAGAAGCGATAAATGCGGAAAGCAAAGCAGACTTTATTCATAAATTATCGATAGCTCAAAAAGAATGTGATGAGACAATCTATTGGATAGAACTTCTGTTCGCAACCGATTACCTCAATAAAGACGAGTTTGAAAGTATAAATGAAGATGCTGTCTCTATGATAAAAATCATTAAAAGCATCATAATTAAATCAAAAAACAGCAAATAAAGAAGCCATTGTTGGTCTTAATTAAACGTCTGCCATTAATTAATAATCAATAATTACTAATTAAAAAATATGATCAAAGTAGATTCAGAAATAGGCACATTGAAGCGCATTATTGTGCATTCACCTGACGATGGCATAGAGCAGGTGACACCCGACAAAGCGGTGGAATATCTATATGAGGACATTGTGTTTCTTGACAAGATGAAAAAGGAGCACGATGTGTTTCGTAAGGTACTTGAAGCCTTCACAGGTGAAGACAATGTGCTGGATATTCAGGACTTGGTGGCTGAAATATGTGCCAAAGAACAGGTGAAAAGAGAGCTTGTTTCGGCTGTGTGCAAGTTTGAAAGCAAGCCTGAATTGGAAAGCCGTTTATTGGCACTCACGCCTGAAAATTTGGCTTATACTTTTATTACAGGAATATCGAAAGGAGGTAAAAAGCCGCTTTTTTCGCCCATTTCAAACTATATTTTTTGTAGAGATATAGGCGTGGTGGTAGGCAATCATGTGTTGATTACTCAAGCCATGAAGCGTGCCAGGTGTAGGGAAAGCATTTTGAGCTGGTATGTATATCACTATTCGAGGGTGTTTGCGGGTGCGAATGAGCACAACCGGATTTTGCAATTGTCAAACGACAAAGAAGAACTTTTAGAAAACTTGAGCAATGGTTTTATCAACGAACTGGCCATTGAAGGAGGCGATGTGATGACTTTTGGCGAAAACCATTTGTTGATTGGCGTTTCGGAGCGCACTACCAAGTATGCTTTCGAGAAAATCAAGGATATTATTTTCAAAAAAGGGGCGATAGAAAACGTGACGATGGTAGAAATACCCCGTGAACGCTATTGTATGCACCTTGATACCATTTTTACGCGCATAGACGAGAACGTGTGTGTGGTGTTTGCCCCGCTCATTTTAACGGAAGGCAAACTTAAAGTGAAGCGTTACCAAAAAGGCAAGGAGAAGCCTGTGGTGTACAAATCGTTGAAAGATTTGCTTTTGGAAATTCGTGAAGACATGCAGTTTGTGGAGTGTGGCGGAGGCAAAAGCCCACATGCCGAGCGCGAACAGTGGACAGACGGCTGCAACCTGTTTGCCATCAAGCCCGGGGTGGCCGTGACCTACGACCGCAACAAGATGACCACCAAAGCCATAGAAAAAGCGGGTTACAAAGTGATAAAAGCAGAAACATTGTTGAAAAAATTCAAATCGGGCGAGTTGAAACCCGAAACCTTGCAAAAAACAGTGATTCTCATTCCGTCAAACGAACTTTCCCGCGCCAGAGGCGGCACCCATTGTCTTACATTTCCGATTTGGAGAGAATAGGGAGAGGTTTTAGATGTCGGATGTTAAATTTTGGATGATATTTTTTGTTCTATAGATTAAAAGCAGAATCACATTATGGGCGAATTATACCAAATTTGATATAGAAAATTGTAATTTTGGTATCCATACAGATTTGCGAAAGAAGATATCGGCTATGAAAATCAAGTACGACAAAGAAACCGATATTTTAAGAATAAGATTTAATGAAAATCCAATTGCAGAAAGCGATGAGCAGAAGGATGGACTAATCATAGACTATGATTTGGACGGAAATATGGCCTGAATAGAGCTTTTGAGTGCTTCAAAGAAGGTTTCAAATCCACAACAAATTGAATATGAGGCAATATAGATGAATTGAAAAATGATTTATAAAGACACTTGAAATTTTGTTGTTTACTGCTAGTAAACTTTTTACATTTACATAATGTTTAATATTATTACTAGAAAAGCTTTACTAGCGTACATTGTGAAATATCCCGAGGCAAAAACAGCATTAGAAAAGTGGTATTATGAAATGTTAGAAGCTGATTATAAGTCTTTTAATGAATTAAAGTCGGTTTATTTAAATTGCAGTTTAGTGGGTGATGATAGGGTGGTTTTTAATATAAAAGGCAATGATTACAGGTTAGTTGTACGATTTTCTTTTTTATTCAAATCCATACAAATCAAGTGGTTTGGGACACACAAGGAATATGATAAAATTGATGTTGAAACTATTAATTATGCAAAGAAATGAAAATTCAAGTTATAAAAGATGATATGGCGTATGAGGCAGCTTTGGCGAGGGTAGATGAATTGTTTGATTTGAAAGTTCAAAAGAACACTGAGTTGGGGGATGAGTTGGAGCTTTTGTTACTTGTCATAAAAGAATACGAAGATAAAAATTATCCAATTGCTGTTCCAGACCCTATTGAAGTTATAAAGCTTAAAATGCAAGAAAATAGTATGAAAAACTATGAATTGGGGTTAATGCTAGGAAATGGCAAGAGTTATATTTCTCAAATATTAAACAAAAGAAAACCTCTTACCGCTGAGATGATGAGAGTATTTCACCATAAAATGGGTATTCCTGCAAAGGTATTATTAGCATAGTTTTGCTACCCCACTTGCCAACTTTATCAAACAACCATGAAAAAGAAAGTAGAAAAAGTACTAAAAGAATTCAAATCGGAACTGCAAAGCCTTTATGGCGATAATTTGGTTTCCGTGATTCTCTATGGTTCTCAGGCGAGGGGAGAAGCTAAAAAGGATTCCGATATAGATGTTTTGGTGGTGTTAAATGAAATGAGCTCTCCATTTACAGAAATTGACAAAATGGTAGACATCATTCATGGACATTTATTGAAAGACAATGAACTCATTCAAGTAGTGCCTACCACTTCTAATAAATTCAATAACGACTGGAATCCATTGTATCTAAATGTGAAAAAAGAAGGACTTTTTATTTACAAATAAATCAAAAATCAAAAATCAAAAATCAAAAATCAAAAATCCCTTAAATGATCCCAACCCCCATCAATGAGCCGGTTTACAGCTATGCACCGGAAACGAAAGAGAGAGAGGCTCTATTGAAAACTTACTGCGAGCTTAAAGCTGCGTATTATGATATTCCTTTGTATATCGGAAGTGAACAGATAAAAACAGGCAACACCAAAACCATTCACCCGCCCCACGAGCTGAAAACCACGCTGGGCAAATACCATCTGGCAGATGAAAAACTGGTGAAAAAAGCCATAGACTCGGCTTTGGCAGCGAAAGAATCGTGGGAGTTTATGCCTTGGGAACAAAAAGCGGCTATTTTTCTGAAAGCAGCCGACTTGGTGGCCGGACCTTACCGCTATAAAATCAACGCGGCCACGATGCTGTGCCAGTCAAAATCTGCTCATCAAGCCGAGATAGATGCGGCTTGCGAGTTTGCCGATTTCTTGAGGTACAATGTCTATTTTGCCGAACAAATCTATCATATACAGCCCGTTTCCTCGCCCGGGGTGTGGAACAGAACGGAATATAGGCCACTGGAAGGCTTCATTTATGCTTTGACACCGTTTAATTTCACGGCCATAGCGGGCAATTTGCCCACTGTTTGTGCGCTGATGGGCAATGTGGTGGTGTGGAAACCTGCTGACCAGCAGATATATTCTGCCAACATCATCATGGAGATTTTGAAAGAAGCCGGGCTGCCCGATGGTGTCATCAATATGATTTATGGCGATGGCCCTATGATTGGCGATATTGTGTTTTCACACAAGGAGTTTGCCGGCATTCACTTCACAGGTTCTACGACCGTTTTCAAAACCATCTGGAAAAACATCGCCAACAACCTTGACAAATACAGCTCTTACCCGCGCATCGTGGGCGAAACGGGCGGGAAAGATTTTGTGATAGCCCACGAAAGTGCCGATATTGATATTCTTTCGACTGCCCTCATTCGTGGTTCTTTCGAGTATCAGGGGCAAAAATGTTCAGCCTCTTCTCGCGCTTATATTCCTAAAAAAATATGGGAAAGAACCTGGGGCTTGATGTCACAAGAGTTGGATACGATTGCTGTTGGTTCTACCGAAGACTTGGGCAATTTCATGAATGCCGTGATTGATGAAAAAGCATTTGACAAAATCACCGGATATATAGAGAAAGCCCGCTCAAACCCTAAAAATAAAATCGTTTTTGGAGGTGAATACAGCAAAGATGAAGGTTATTTCATTCAGCCTACGGTTATTTTGACCACCGACCCCAAATCTTTGACGATGGTTGAAGAAATTTTTGGTCCGGTACTCACCGTGTATCTCTACGAAAACGAGTCGTTTGAAGAGATTTTGAAATTGGCCGATGAAACTTCCGATTATTCACTCACGGGAGCGGTGATAGCCCAAGACAGAAATGCTTTGGCCTTGGCTACCAAAATGCTGCGCAATTCGGCCGGAAATTTCTACGTAAACGACAAATCTACTGGTGCCGTGGTGGGTCAGCAGCCGTTTGGAGGCGCACGCATGAGTGGTACCAACGATAAATCAGGCTCCATGCTCAATCTGTTGCGCTGGGTGTCGCCACGCACGGTGAAGGAAACACTACTCAGTCCGAAAGACTATAGGTATCCGTTTTTGGGGTAAACAGTTTTTAGCTTAAATGAAATTGGCTTCTAAGTGAAAAATCTTTGAAGCCAATCTGTTATATATATCCCTAAACCACACTTCTAACTATTTCTTTAGTACTGCCGTCTCCATAGTGATTCCAGGGCCGAAGGCCATCATAAAAATATTGTTTGATTTCGATTGGTCAAGAATTTGAGCTTCTAATATGTCTTTCAACACAAATAAAACGGTGGGTGAACTCATATTGCCATAGTTGTAAAGTATTTCGTATGAGCTTTTTAAATGTTTTACATCTAGTTTAAGCTCGGTTTGGATGATTTCTAGGATTTTTCTTCCGCCTGGGTGTATTGCCCAGCTTGAAATATCATCTACAGACAAATGATGTTTTTCTAAAGCAGTGCTCACTAGCTCTTTCACCCCCGATTCAATCAATTTGGGAATGTAGCTGCTTAGCGACATTAAAAAACCTGTATCTGATATGTTCCAAGCCATATCATTTTTGCCCGAAAGATGAATTTTTGAATAAAAATCAAGGATTTCACATTCATGGCTTCCCGTGTAATCATCCCCCGTCACCAACGCAGCAGCTGCACCATCGGCAAAGAGCAGGTTGGCGGCAATCGTTTCCCAATCGGAAGCGTTTTGAAAATGCAAGCTGCAAAGTTCTACACACACCATTACTATCTTGGCATTTTTATCGGATTGAGCCATCAAATGTGCCAATTTAAGTCCGTGTATGGCAGCATAGCACCCCATGAAATTGACCGATGTGCGCGATATATCAGCATTTAAGCCCATATTTTCCACCAAAAGTATATCCAATCCCGGTGCAGCCATTCCAGTGCAACTTACGGTAATCAAATGGGTAATTTCTTGTTTTTTTATGTGTCCGGCTATGGCTTTTTCTACGGCCAATTGCGCCATTTGGGGAGCAGTTTGGAAATATTTTTCCATTCGCACAGCGGTGGAAGGGGGAGTAGTATTTTTTTGAAAAAGACTTTGCGCTTCATTTCCAAAAAAATCATCTATTGCTGCATAACGCTCGTTTATGCCACTTCGCTCATAGAGGAGTTTTAGTTTTCTGTCTTCATCATTTTCAAAACGATACATACTTTGCATATAAGTAAAGTATATCGGTTTGTTTGTATCGGTGTGGGGCGGTTTGGGTACTTACAGAAATAATTCTACTCATATAGCTAGCCTGTCAATAATAAATAAAGTGACAAAGCAGGCATTCATACAAGTAGAAGAAATGATATTCATTCGCATGGTGTTCTCGAAGTTTGCTTCAGATTTGTCAATCCATATCTTAACAAACCAACGAACAAAAAAGATTGCAACTGGGGCTAAAAAAAGTTGAAAAAATAAAAATTCCATTTCGCTGAAGTATTGGTAAAGTGTAAAACCTGCTATCCCAAACATAACAGCTGCAAAAATGAGTGTGCCTCTATAGCCTAATCGGTAACTCAATGTAGTAACCCCATCGGCTCTATCTTGTTCGTGTTGATAAATTTGGGTTATAGGATATCCTCCTCCTATCATGAAAGTGGCTCCCAGGGCAGGGAACATTAATCCTGAATTAAAAATATCTTCAAAACTCAATTGATTAATGCCCGCATAAGAGGTGACAAATATGCCAAAGCCTTGCAAAATAGTTACTGCCAAGAAACCCACTATGGCAAAACGTTTTAACCGAAGTTTTCGCCAACTGTAAGCCCTAGAAACCAATACATACAGCAAAATACCGATAAAAAAATCGTAACAAATAAAATAGGAGCCTAAAAGACCTAAACAATCGAGCACTAAACTAGCCCAAAACAGATTTTTGGTGGCAGGGGGCGGGTTTTTTATGCCTCCAATGCTGCCTTCGTCTTGGTCTTGGTAGCTGTTGTAGCCATTGCTGGCCGGATAAATAAATAAATGAATAATAATAAAAACCCAAAGTGCGTTCCAAGCCGTTTGGTCGTCTATCACATCAGACTGAGAAAGAGCCAAAAAATATACAGGCATCAGAAAAAAAGAGAATGGAATACGGAGCAATTTTATAGTATTCCTATCGAAAAAGAACATATTTTTGCAAATAGTGGTGAATGTGACACACGAAGTATTATTTTCGCATGTAAATTATAATATATTTTCGATTAAAAGGCAAATAAAGCCGATTTTTATATTTTGTCTACCATATATACAAACAAACCTCTTTTTAAAATTTTCATAATTCATAATTCACAATTCATATAAATGGCTTATTTATTCACTTCAGAATCTGTATCCGAAGGACATCCGGATAAAGTAGCAGACCAAATTTCGGATGCTATCCTTGATGCTATGTTGGCACAAGACCCTCAATCGCGCGTAGCTTGCGAAACGTTGGTAACCACCGGTTTGGTAACCGTGGCAGGCGAAATCACTACCAATGCTTATGTAGATGTGCAAGAAGTGGTGCGCGAAACCGTTAAAAAAATAGGTTACACCAAAGCCGAATACCAGTTTGACTACCTTTCTTGTGGGATTATCAATGCCATCCACGCCCAGTCGCCCGATATTGCTCAGGGAGTGAACGAAGGTGAAGGCTTGCACAAAGAGCAAGGTGCAGGCGACCAAGGTATGATGTTTGGCTATGCCACCAACGAGAGCGACAATTATATGCCTTTGACACTTGAAATCTCTCATTTACTCGTAAAAATCCTTCAAGATATTCGCAGAGAGGGCAAAAGAATGAAATACCTTCGTCCTGATGCCAAATCGCAAGTAACGATGGAGTACGATGACAAAGGCCGCCCGAAAAGAATAGATGCTATTGTGGTTTCTACCCAACACGATGAGTTTGTGAAGGGTGGCGATGCCAAAGCTGAAAAAGCCATGCAGGAGCAAATCGAAAAAGATGTGAAAAACATCTTAATTCCGCTTGTGAAAAAGCAACTTCCTGTGCGAGTACAACGACTTTTTAATGCACAAATCAAATATTTTATCAACCCTACAGGTAAATTTATTATTGGCGGTCCGCATGGAGATACCGGCTTGACCGGAAGAAAAATTATAGTAGATACCTACGGAGGAGCAGGTGCACACGGAGGTGGTGCTTTCTCTGGAAAAGACCCATCGAAAGTAGACCGTTCGGCCGCCTATGCAGCTCGCCACATTGCCAAAAATCTAGTGGCTGCCGGAGTGGCAGACAAAGCATTGGTGCAAGTATCGTACGCCATTGGGGTAGCAGAGCCGGTTTCTATCAATGTAAACACCTACGGCACAGGAAAGGTGAAAATGAAAGATGGCGAAATCACTACTGTTGTAGAGAAATTATTCAAAGACAAATTAAAGCCCAAATCTATCATTGAGCGTTTTGGTTTGAAAAACCCAATATTCTCTGTAACAGCCGCTTATGGACATGTAGGCCGCCAGCCAGAGACCAAAGAAGTGGAAGTAAACTACGTTTCTATCAAAGAAACCGGCAAGGAGAAAGTGGAAACCAGAACCAAATCTATGAAAAAAGTAGATTTCTTTGCTTGGGAGAAATTAGACCATGTAGCCGAAATCAAAAAAGCGTTTAATTTGGCTTAATTATAATTCTTTAATCTATATATTAAACAGAGAGGCTGCCATCGAAATGGCAGCCTCTCTTTGTTATAGTAATTAATAAAATTTACGTCTCATATTTGGCCCCATGTTTCCTCCCGGAAAGGTTGACTCCATATTACCACCCGGTAAAGTAAAGTCATTCATATTGCCACCAGGTACAGTAAAGTTATCTCCCGGCACGGTAAAATTATTTCCGGGCATAGTGAAATTATCTCCCGGCATGGTGAAATTATTACCAGGTGTGGTAAAATCATCGAAATTTCCACCTGGAATTGTAGAAAAGTCATCGTCACCAAAGTCGTCACCGAAACCATCATCTTCTGAGTCTTCTTCACCAAATATTGAACCTAAGCCTGCACTCGCAAATCCGGAATTACCATCAATTCCAGCTTCTTCCATCGATTGAAGCAACTCGTCCAAAGATTCTGTAGTACCGTCATTATATTCAATGATGATATCTCCATCAGTAGAAAACTTGCCTTTGCCCAAAATAGCATTTGTAGAAGCTTCTTTTACTTCGATTACGAAATATTTTTCTATCAATCCATTTATTTTTGTTGTGTCGAAGTTTATGCCTGAATCCGTAGACATTTCGGTTGGCATTGAATTTGGGTCTCCAAATAACGTTTGAAATTCACCCATAAATCCTTTAATATCTATCGACATAGAAACAAATATATCACCAAGTAAATTTTCAGTCACCATTGAACTCACTTCCTCTCCACTCATATTGATGGTGAAAGAAGTGCCAAACAATTTGGTTTCTCCTTCATAAAAATAAGCTGATAAGCTATTTACTGCATCGGTATTAGAAATTTTCAAAACTTGTTTGAATGTGCCAAATGTTTCTTGATAATCAAATTGTGTTGGCTCCCCGTCTGTTCCATACGTTCCTGTCAGGTTCAATGAATATACTACCTCTGTGCCTATTTTTATAGAGGCTTTCATTTTTAAAGGATTGCCTTTGGTGTCAATATCAAACTCCTCAAAAGTAAATTCTGCACTATTCATTTTTGCAGCCTCGTCTTCTGTCGATGCAGGAAATGCAAAAACAAGCACAGTGTTTGGTTTTGAAGTATTTAGTACAAAATCTTTTTTGTCAAAATTATATTCATAGTACCCCTTTGCATTTTCATAATCAGGAGCTTCGTTTGACAAGCGAACAGAGCTTCTTTTTACGCTACGAGACACAACTCCGGCAAATTTTAGGGATTTTAACAATCCAGAGGCTCCATATTTTTTATATTTAGATACTCTCGATGAGCTAAGTTTGAAGCCCACATCATATTTGCTGAAATTGTCACTGGCCTTGTTTCCTTTATCATTTTGAATGGCTGTTGAGCTTGCTGTAACGGCAGTTTTGCTGCTGGTTACTTCTTGTTTCGATTCTGTGGCTGGTTTTGTAGTAGCGGCAGGTTTTACATCTTCATCTTCTTTTTTGGAACATGAAAATACCAACATGACACCCGCTAACGCCAACGTGGAGATTTTGAGTAATCTTTTGTTCATAATTTAGAGTTTTTAAAGTGAATACTATATCGAAATTAGTAATATATCCTAGTTTTAAAAACCAATAATAGTTTGTCGATACTATCAGGTAGTTTAATAGTAATATTTCAAAAAAATAGGGTCTGAGGATGTGTATCTTTGCGTTTTTTACTGGTTTTAACCGATAACGTACTACTGAATGTTTTACACATATTCTGATGCTATAGCCAATTGTGTGATGTTATAAATTGAAGGGTGAGTTTAGTTACTAATAGTTTTTTATTCCGGTATTTCAGATGTAATTGTCTCAAATTATAATACCAGTAGCATTATTTTTTATTTTCCTCTAGCAATTATCATTCTCTAAAGATTTTATATAATATTTTTTAGTCATACTTTTGCTTTCGCAATTATACTTAAAACCCACTTTTGAACTACAATGAGCCAAAACATTAACAAATCAAAACTTTTTATAGCCAGCTGTATGGCATTAGTTACCACCGCTATGGCTTTTGGCCTTAGAGCCGGTATGCTTTCGCAATGGAGTACCGATTTTGGACTTACAGTGGAGCAGTTGGGTTGGATTTCAGGTACAGCATTTTGGGGATTTACTCTCGCCATGATGTTTGGAGGCCCTTTGGTTGATATCATAGGCATGAAACGTCTGGTATACGTGGCATTCTTTGGGCATTTGGTAGGAACTGTTATGACTATTTTTTCTACCGGATTTTGGCCTTTGTATATTTCTACGTTATTTATTGGAATAGCAAATGGCATGGTTGAGGCGGCTTGTAATCCGTTGGTAGCCTCTATGTACACTACAGAAAAAACCAAAATGCTTAATCGTTTCCATGTTTGGTTTCCGGGCGGTATCGTAATTGGAGGGCTTTTGGGTTATGGAATGAGTCAAATTGAACTCAGTTGGCAAATACAAGTGTCGGCTATGCTTATACCTACTGCGGTCTATGGATTTTTATTTATGAAAGAGGAGTTCCCTGTGACAGAGCGAGTTACATCTGGTGTTTCCACTGGCGATATGTTTAAAACCTGCGCTACACCTCTGTTTATCGTAATGGTGTCTTGCATGCTCATTACCGCTGCTACAGAATTGGGTACAGGACAGTTAATAGGCAAATTTTTAGAAGACACAGGCGTAGCACCTATTTTGGTATTGGTTTATATCAATGGACTTATGATGGTAGGGAGGTTGAATGCCGGAAATTTTGTCCATTCACTTTCTCCTGCCGGAATGTTGTTGTTCTCTGCCATATTTTCTACCCTTGGTCTGTTGGGATTGAGCTATGCAGAGGGAACATTGTTTACTTTTGGTGCTGCCACTGTTTTTGCAGTAGGAATTTGTTTCTTTTGGCCTACTATGCTAGGTTTTGTATCGGAATATTTGCCAAGCACGGGTGCTCTGGGTCTTTCAGTGATGGGTGGGGCTGGTATGTTGTCTGTTTCTATCGTTCTCCCTGTTCTTGGTCGTTTTTTAGATAACCAGCCCGGGGATATTACGCTAAGATATTTTGCCCTATTGCCTGCTTTCTTAATAATAGCATTTGCAGGGCTTTTTATTTATTCTAAAAAATTAAAACACAGTTAATATTAGGATACTAATTTTGTATCGTAATATTTCGATTTGCTACATTATCAATTTGCTTTTACTATGAACACAATCTACTCCAGAAGAGGATTTTTGCAATCCACGGCACTGGTAGCTGCCGCAGTTTCTATTCCCGAATCGCTATTAGCCGAAAAACCGCAAAATATCGGTCTTCAATTATACACATTAAGAAATGACATAGATATTGATGCTTTGTCAACTATAAAAGCCGTAGCGAAACAGGGTTATAAAATTGTAGAAGGCTATTCCAATAAAAATGGACACTTCTTTGGTTATCAACCCAATGAATTTGCCAGTATTTTAAAAGATTTGGGCTTGAAAATGCCCAGTACGCACATTATTACAGGCAGAAAGCAGCCTGAAGTGAAAGGCTCGATGTACAATGGGTGGGAAAAGATGATAGAAGATGCCAAAATAGTCGGCTGCGATTATTTGGTTTGTCCTTGGATTCATCCTGAAGAGTACAAAACGCTCGATGAGGTATATGAACTATGCGATTTTTTCAACACAAAAGCTGAACAAGCACAAAAAGCGGGGCTGAAGTTTGCTTACCACAATCATGAGTTTGAGTTCAGAAATGAGTTTATTGGGAAAAAGGTGTATGAAATACTTTTGGAACGTTGCGACCCCAAACTGGTGCAGTTCGAAATGGATTTATATTGGGTAGCCAAAGGAGATCAGAATCCCTTGAAATATTTTGAAAAATACCCCGGCAGGTTTGTGATGTGGCATGTAAAAGACATGGATAAAAGCGACAGAAGTTTAAATGCTGAAGTAGGAAGTGGCCAAATTGATTTCAAACCTATATTTGCAAAAGCCAAGCAGTCTGGGATGAAATATTTCTATGTAGAGCAAGAGACTTATAAAATGAAGCCTTTGGAATCGACCAAGGTGAGTATAGATTACCTTAAAAAAATGGAATTTTAAAATTGTTTTATGATTAGAGCGGGACTTTTATCGGCTATTATTGTTTGTGTAAGCATAAATATAAATGCGCAAAATAATCAACTATCGGCTTCGGAACAAAAGCAAGGTTGGAAACTGCTTTTTGATGGGCAATCACCCAATGGATGGCGAAATTACCGTTCCAAGACCATTAATCCGCAATGGAAGGTAGTAGATGGCACACTGACATTGGCTGAAAAAGGTGGTGGAGACATCATTACAGAAAACCAATATGAAAATTTTGAGCTGAATCTTGAGTGGCGCATTCAAGACTGCGGCAATAGTGGCATTTTCTTTGGAGTGGTGGAAGACACAAGCTATTGCTGTGTTTTTTTTACCGGACCTGAAATGCAAATATTGGACGATAAGTGCCACCCCGACAATAAACTTGAAAACCACAGAGCAGGAGCACTTTACGATATGATTACCTGTTCAAAGCCTACTGTGAAACCAGCTGGAGAATGGAATCAGATACGCTTAGTGAAGAAAAACGGCAAAGTAGAACAGTGGCAAAATGGCACAAAGGTGGTAGAATACACCATGTGGACTCCGGAATGGGATGCCATGGTGGCTAAGTCTAAATTTAAGGATTGGAAAGGATTTGGGAAATATAAAAAAGGACATTTGGCACTTCAAGACCATGGAGATGTGGTTTCTTTCAGAAACATTAAGTTGAAAGAATTGCCTTAATTATACAAGAAATACAGGATTTATGCCCATGACAAAGTCACTTTTATAATTATCTATAAACGATTTTGTCATGGTCTCGAAGCCCAAGCATTCTTTTAGCGGGCTGTATTTGGCCAAATCTGCTTCCATCAGAATGGGCAAAAACTTTTTTGCAAGCGGTTTGTAGCTGTAGTGCCATGGCTCGTATTTGAAACCCGTTCGTTCTTTTTGATTGGTATATACTTCATAAAAATCAAACTTATGGGCATTATTGTCGAGCCAATATTTTAGGTATTGATACTCACCCCCTACATTAAAATGCTCTTCACTCAGCGGTTGGCTTGGTGTGTAAGCAAGCGCATCTACAATATCGATATCCGTTCCCCAGTGGTGGCGCGAAGTGCCGGGCAGGGAAGTGAAGCGAGTTACGTCTTTTATAATTTCTTCTGCACTTAACTTGTTCTTTTTCAGTTGTTTATATTTCCCATTCCAAATATTCTTTTGTAAAACAAAGCTCCTGTAGGCCGAGCTGCACCATAGTTTAATCCCTTCTTTTTCGGCCAAATGGGCCATTTCTGCGAAAGCTTCCATTGGCTCGTTGCGCAAACAAAAATATTCTCCGCACAGCTCCGGCTCTTTTATTCCCAATATTTCTTCTTCAGGATAAAAATTTGTATTTTTTTTATTTGGGTATGAAATATTACTAAGAAAATACAATGAAGATGTAAGTCCTATTTTTATAAAATCGCAAAAAAAATCCCTTCTATTTATATTATTTCGAGCCAATGTTATTGGAATTTTAAGTTTTTTGCTCTAATATTATCTAAAAATAAACTCAACTTTAAATTATTGTTAAATCAAGGTAGTTGTACTGGAATTTGAACTATTTGAATATACATTTGCACCGTTTAGACCTATGTATTTTTCTTATGGTAACAGATGTAAAACCTAAAATAGCCGATACGCTCATTTACAAAGTAAAGCAGTTTTTGCAAAATCTTGATACTCCTGAGATGAAAGATGAGCTACTTATATTTATGATGGTCATGAACGTGATGCTGTTGCTCTTGGTATTTAATTTCTATTTTCTGGAAAACTAAAAAATCTAAACCCCATTTACTAATTCTATGACCAAACCTATCTCCCTTCTTGCTGCAATATTAACAACAGTTATTTCCACATTTGCTCAACCTGTCAAAATTAAAGGCAGCGACACCATGTTGCCTCTTATGCAGTTGGAAATTGAAGCATTTCTAAAGAAAAACCCCGGTGAACTCAATGTAACTGGTGGTGGTTCGGGTGTGGGCATCACATCTCTTCTCGATGGTTCAGTCGATATGGCCATGGCTTCTCGTGAGCTAAAATTGAGTGAAAAGTTAAAATTTGACGAAAAAGGCATCAAACTTAATGTTTTGTCTATAGCCAACGATGCACTCTCTATCATTGTAAACCCGCAAAACCCTATCAAGCAACTCACCAGAGAGCAACTCGAAGATATTTTTTCAGGGAAAATCACCAACTGGAAAGATGTGGGCGGTGACGATATGAAAATAGTGGTTTACACACGTGAATCGAGCTCAGGCACTTATGAATTTATGAAAGACCACGTGATGAACAAAAAGGAATTTGTAAAAACAGCCATTTCTTCATCGGCTACGGCAGCAATAGTATATGCAGTGAGTCAAACCAAAGGCGCAATCGGTTACGTGGGTATAGCTTATGTAGAACCTGTAGTGAAAGCGGTGTCGGTTTCTTACGATGGTGGACAGAAATATATTGCCCCTACGTTTAACAATGCTTTTAACAAAGTATATCCTATCACCCGTCCGTTGTTTTTGCTTTATCCTGTAGAAAAAGAAAAAAATGTGAAGCCTTTTGTTGACTTCGTTCTTTCGGTATATGGACAAAAATTAGTTACCCACAAGGGCTATATTCCTTTGAAATAAAAATATTATTAACTCACTGATTATCAATAGCATAATTAATTACCAACCTAAAAACATAAGTCAGTGACTTTTCAAAAAGTTAAAGAAAAGCTGATTGAAAGTATTATTTATTGCAGTGGTACTTTCACTACACTTTTGGTCATTTTCATTATAGTATTTCTTTTTAAAGAGGGCTCAGGCTTATTTAACAAAAAGCCTGTAGAAGAAGGCTACGCTTTGGCTGTGAATCGTTTCAACAGAGTTTCTAAGCTCACTCCTGCACAAATTAAGGGCATCATTGAAGGCGACATCACCAATTGGAGCCAAGTGGGCGGCAACTACGATTCTATTTACACTTTTAATCTTTCTGATGTAGAGTCAAAATTTACTCAGGAAGAACTAGGCGATGAATTTGAGCATTTGAATGAAAAAATAGCTGAATATATAGAATCAAACACGGGTGTTTTTGCTTTTTTTCCCGAAAAATACCTCGATTCAAGCCTTACACAGATTGAAGTAGATAAAATCACCCTGAGTTCGATGCTCAAAGGTAAAGAATGGTATCCAACAGCCAATCCTGCGGCTCAGTTGGGCGTATTGCCTATAATTTTGGGCAGTTTGTGGGTCACTTTTGGGGCTATTTTATTGGCTTTGCCTCTCGGGCTGATAGTGGCAATATATTTGGCTGAGATATGTGGCGATAATCTAAAAAACATTATCAAATCTGTTATAGAGCTTTTGGCTGGCATTCCATCGGTGGTTTATGGCTTTTTTGGATTGGTGATAATAGTGCCGCTTGTGCAGCAAACCTTCAACCTTCCCGTAGGAGAAACAGCCCTTTCAGGAAGCATTCTTTTGGCGCTGATTTCGTTGCCCACCATCATTTCACTTTCTGAAGATGCTATCAGTTCTACTCCACAAGATTTAAAAAATGCCAGTTTGGCTTTGGGAGCAAATAAATTGCAAACCATTTTCAGGGTGTCGCTTCCTTATGCCTCTTCGGGTATCATTTCGGCTTCGATTTTGGGTGTAGGCCGTGCTTTTGGTGAGACGATGGCCGTGCTTATGGTAACAGGAAATGCAGCCATTATTCCAAGCGGATTTTTTGAACCTGTACGCACCATCACAGCCACCATTGCTGCCGAATTGGGCGAAGCCGCTAGTGGAAGCATTCATTACGAAGCTTTATTCATTTTAGGGGCTATATTATTTGTATTTACTTTTTGTATTAATCTTATAGCCGAGTTCTTTTCACATAAATAAAAGATGAACAAAAATTTAAAAGAAAAGCTCATTTTTAGTCTGTTTGGAGCGGTTACGGCACTGGTCGTTCTAGTGACGGTAGCTATTCTTGTTTTTATTATTTTTAGAGGAATAGGACAAATCAGTTGGGATTTTATAAGCAAAGCACCGGAAAATGGTATGATGGAAGGCGGTATTTTTCCAGCCATTATGGGTACTTTATTGTTGATAACAGGGAGCTGTGTCTTGGCATTCCCCATTGGCGTATTATCGGGTATTTTTATGAATGAATACGCCCACGAAAATGCTTTTAAAAGAATTGTCACCATGATGACATCAAATTTGGCCGGCATTCCCTCCATCGTTTTTGGTTTGTTCGGACTGGCTTTGTTCGTAAACTTCTTCAAAATGGGCGTGAGTCTCATGGCCGGATGCTGTACCTTGGCTATTTTGGTTCTTCCTGTTATCATCAGAACCACTGAAGAGGCATTGAAGCAAATAGACGACACCTACCGGTTTTCAGGTTACGCTTTAGGGACTAGCAAGTTCAAAACCGTTTTTGGAATCATATTGCCTATGGCTATGCCAAATATTATTACTGGACTGATATTAAGCATAGGCAGAGTGGCAGGAGAAACCGCTCCCATCATATTTACTGTGGCAGCTTATTATTTGTCGGAAATTAGTTTTTCGCTCCAATCGCCAGTGATGGCATTGCCCTATCATTTGTATGTGATGGCTACCAGTGGAATAGACTTAGAAAAATCACGTTCCATAGCCTTTGGCACAGCCTTAATTTTAATGTCTATTGTGTTGATAATGAATTTGTTGGTAGGCGGAGTTAAAAGATTTTATTCTAAGTGACAGATGACAGGTGATAAGTTACAGGTGACAGGTGATAAGTAACAGGTGACAGTTAATTAATTGTTGAAAGTTGATAAATTTCTCTGCGCTCTCTGCCTCTTTGCGTGAATATCAAGTGATAGGTGATAGGTGACAGGTGATATGAGTTATAAGATATAAATACTCTCTGCGTTCTCTGCCTCTCCGTGAAAAAAAGATAGGCACCAAGTGATAAGTGACAGGTATCGGTTGAAAGTTAATAGTTGAAAGTTGATAAATAGAGACATAAACATTCTCTGCGTGAAAAGTAAAAAAGATATTAGAAATTAATTCTCTGCGCACTCTATTTCTCTGCGCGAGACACTACTAAACGCATTAATAATTACGCATTACGCATTTAAAAATATGTTACTAGCCAAAAACCTCAATCTATTCTACGGCAGTTCGCAGGCTTTGAAAAATATCAATATTTCCATTGATAAAAACACTGTCACTGCTTTTATAGGCCCTTCGGGCTGTGGTAAATCTACTTTTTTGAGAACTCTCAACCGCATGAACGACTTGATTTCCACGGTGAAAATCTCAGGCGAGGTTTATGTAGATAATAAAGATATTTACAGTGCCGATGTAGACGTAAACGAGCTTCGCAAGCGAGTAGGGATGGTTTTTCAAAAGCCCACGCCCTTTAAAAAATCAATTTTCGACAATGTGGCCTTTGGTTTGGAGGTAAACGGTGTTTCAAACAAAAAAATAATTACAGAAAAAGTAGAAGATTCGTTGAAAAAAGCTGCGCTGTGGGACGAGGTGAAAGACATTCTCAAAAAACCTGCCACTTCGCTGTCGGGTGGACAGCAGCAACGCCTGTGCATAGCCAGAACCATAGCCATCAATCCCGAAATAATATTAATGGACGAGCCTACTTCGGCTCTTGACCCCATTTCTACTGCCAAGATTGAGGAATTGATTCAAGAGCTCAAAAAACAATATACGATAGTGATAGTGACTCACAACATGCAGCAAGCCAAGCGAATAAGCGATAAAACGGCATTTTTTTACATGGGTGAACTTATTGAATATGATACTACAGAAAAAATATTCAATTCTCCAGCCCAAGAGCGCACCCAAAACTATGTGAGTGGCAACTTTGGTTGATTTTATCAGGGCAATAAATTCATCTTGTTGCTGTGCATAATTTTTACATCGGTTCATTGTAAATTGCCAAACAATTCTTTGTTGAATGGTTACAAAGAACAGTTTACAGAAGATTTTAGCAGAAGATGGAAAAATTGCTTGCCGGACTCAACGAGCCTCAACGCGAGGCGGTGTTGCACACAGAAGGCCCTTTGATGATTATTGCCGGTGCCGGTTCGGGGAAAACACGTGTACTTACTTTTAGAATAGCCCACCTTTTGGCAAAGGGGGTAGATGCCTTCAATATACTGTCGCTCACCTTTACGAACAAGGCCGCTCGTGAGATGAAAGAGCGTATCGAAAAACTGGTCGGTACCGATGCCCGAAACCTGTGGATGGGCACTTTTCACTCTGTTTTTGCCCGCATTTTGAGAGCCGAAGCCGAAAAGTTGGGCTATCCTTCCAATTTTTCTGTCTACGACACAGACGATTCTAAATCCTTGCTTCGCAGCATTATCAATGAAATGCAGCTTGACGATAAGCTTTATAAAGTAAATGGTGTTCTTAGCCGCATTTCCAGTGCCAAAAACCGCCTCATTACTCCAAATGAATATTTGAATAACCCCATTTTGATGTCGGACGATGAAAATGCCAACAGACCAAAACTGGGATTGATTTATAAAGCATACGCAGAGCGTTGTTTCAAGGCCGGATGTATGGATTTTGACGATTTGCTTTTTAACACATGCAAATTGTTTCATCTCCACCCCGATGTACTCAACAAATACCAACGCAGGTTTAAATACATCATGGTAGACGAGTATCAAGATACCAACTATGTGCAGTACATGATTACCCGCCAATTATCGGCAATTAACAACAACATATGTGTGGTGGGCGATGATGCACAGTCTATTTACGCTTTCCGTGGGGCTGATATTTCAAATATCCTCAATTTTGAAAAAGACTATCCCGATTTGTATGTGGTAAAGTTGGAGCAAAACTATCGCTCTACCAAAAACATAGTTCATTTGGCCAATTCGGTGATAAAGCACAACCAAGCCCAACTACGCAAAGATGTGTGGACAGACAACGAAGAAGGAAATTTGATAGAGCTTATCAAGGCTACTTCTGACAACGAAGAGGGTAGAATAGTGGCTCAATCTATTTTCGAGGAGAAAAACCAAAACCATTGGAAAAATGCCGATTTTGCTATTCTCTACCGCACCAATGCCCAGTCTAGGGCCATGGAAGAGGCGCTTCGAAGGCTCAATATTCCTTACAAAATCATAGGCGGACTTTCATTTTACCAACGAAAAGAAATAAAAGACCTCATTGCTTACTTGCGCTACACCGTAAACCACAACGATGAAGAAGCTTTTAAGCGCATTATCAACTATCCCAAGCGAGGCATAGGCGACAGCACAGTTTCAAAAATAGTCGTCACCGCAGTCGACAATGGCGTTTCTATTTGGGAAGCCATGATGAATATAGAGCGTTTTATGCCGGGGCGTGTGGCCAATGCCGTCACAGAGTTTACCGACTTGGTGCGTGGCTTCGAGCTGGCTGTACAAACCAAAGATGCCTACGATGCCGCCAACCAAATAGCCAAAGAATCGGGCATATTGAAAGAACTTTACGAAGACAAGACTGTAGAGGGCATGGCCCGCTACGAAAACTTGCAGGAATTGCTCAATGCCATCAAAGAATTTGCCGAAGACAAAGAGCGAGAAGACCGCACAATTGGCGCATTTTTACAAGAAGTGTCGCTGCTCACCACCACCGATGAAAAAGACGGAGAGGAAAACAACGATAAGGTAACTTTAATGACCATACACATGGCCAAAGGCTTGGAATTCAAGCAAGTATATGTGGTGGGCATGGAAGAAGACCTCTTTCCTAGTCAAATGATGATGCAGTCGAGGGCAGATTTAGAAGAAGAACGCAGGCTTTTTTATGTGGCTGTAACCAGGGCAGAGAAAAAGCTCACACTTTCTTATGCACTCACCAGATATAAATATGGCCGATTGCACCAGTGCGAGCCTAGTAGATTTTTGCAAGAAATTGATGCTCGCTATTTGTATGTTCCTAAAAAGACCTCGCAACAAGATATGATGGCAGACGATTATTTCTCTGCCATGACCAAACTGGGTGGCCCTCAGTCGGGCTTCAACATCAAGCGAAAAGAGCCACCAAAGCCTACTCCGGCAGCAGGAATGGCAGAACATGTGCCTTCGCCCAACTTTAAACCCAGCGACACTTCGCTTTTGAAAGCCGGGCAAAGAGTGGAGCATCCAAAGTTTGGCTTTGGCGAAGTGGTGATGATAGACACCGGAGGAAACGAGAAAAAAGCCAAAATTATGTTCGACACCGTAGGTGAAAAAACCTTGCTGTTGAGCTTTGCCAAATTGATGATTCTATAAAGCTCTAATACTTGATTTCGGATGAATCAGAGGCTTTTTGGGGATAACTATTTTGAAGGTCTTTTGACATAAACAATGGTAATTTTATCAAATACTATCTATATTGCTTCCTAAATAATTATATCATTGATTTAAAAACAAAATGATATAACGAAAGTATCTACCCATGTATTTATTGTTTTATTAATAGTATGGGTTAATAATGAATTTATTTATTAAAAAATGGCTATCCTCTATCAGAAAATACTTTTTCTTTTATAGAGATGGGTTTTACGAACTGCCCTATGTAGCCAATTCACCCGAAATGACGGTGAAAAGTTTTAGTTCGATGCCTTTTGTCAAAAACTATGAGAAAAGAAACTACTTCACCATCAACAATCTGTTTTTGGATGGCGAAGGGCATTATCAGAAGCTCGAAGATGGTTTGTGGCTCATCATGTCAAACATGGAAGTCAAGAAAAACCTGAGTTTTGTTTTGCACTATATTTATGGAGTTCCTTCCGATTATCATTTTTTGACTTTATACATCAATAAAGGTCAAAAAACGGTAAACCTTCCTACCATTCATTTTGATATAGAAAACCAAGACCGCTCGTGGACACTTTTCAAGGCGGGCTCAAAATCGCTTAATACCCACTTCAAAGGCCAAAAATCCATATTTTTTACCATTTATTTCAGCGATGAATGGATGAGAAACAACATTATGACCAATGGAATATTCAAAAATAAAACGCTCGAAGAATTCTTTAATTCTAGCAATGAATGCCTTTTCTTGCCCAATTTCTTAGAAAATAAAAAAGAAGTCTACGAAAATTTGGTTACAAGTATTTTGGATAAAGATGAAAATGGAGTAAAGAGTGTGTTGACTTTAAAGAAAAATACGTTAGATATTATCTCAACTTTTATTGAAAAATTGGAAGACAAGTCGGTCTACAAGGCTAATTCAAACTTATCTGAAAAAGATTTGAGACGAATTAAAAAGGCGGAATATATACTAAGTGATTCCATTTTTACCAAGTTTCCTTCCATAGATTATATTTCAAAAGAGATAGGCATGTCTCAAACCAAACTCAAGACCGATTTTAAAGAGGTATACGGAAGCACGCTTTATCAATATTATTGCACCAAACAAATGGGCTTTGCCAAACAAATGTTGGAGAAAGAGAAAATCACGGTAAAAGAAGTCTCCTACACGCTTGGCTACAACAATCCGAGCAAGTTCACGGCTGCTTTTAAGAAAATATATGGCCGTTTGCCCTCGGAAACATGAAAATATGTCTTATCGGGCTATGGGTATGTCTTATCGGGTTGTTAAAAAAATACTTACAAAACATACTTTTGGGGGTTGTTTAATCTAATCCCAACAGTATGAATTCAAAATTCTATGTTTTTATTGTCGCATTTCTACATTTTATCAGTGTAAATGCACAAAATTTTACAAGCTCTAGTCCATCCACCGGTTACAACACCACAATAGCCGGACTCAAACAAGGAAGCATAGCACCTATCGATGTGGATAATGATGGCAAGATGGATTTCTTCTTATCGGGCTATGATGCCCTATTTAATTCCTTCACAAAACTTTATTTTAATACCGGTACAGATTTCTATGATGGATCGATACTTATTACTTTTCCGGGCAGCGGCAGAGGGAAAGTTGCTGTGGGAGATGTGAACAACGATGGCTTCGCTGATGTGCTGATTACAGGCGAACAAACCACCCCAACAAGCACCTACATAGCAAAACTATATACCAATAGCGGCTCAAATTTTACAGAAGTGACGGGTACGCCTTTTGTGGGTGTATATGATGGGGATGCTGCCTTTTCAGATGTGAATAATGATGGATTTTTAGATGTATTAATTATAGGCGATGAAACAGGCACAAACACAAATACCGCCAAATTGTACACCAATAGCGGTAGTAACTTTACTTTGGTGGCGGGCACGCCCTTTACAGGGGCTAAAATAGGTGCTGTTGCCTTTGCAGATGTCAATAACGATACTTTTAAGGATGTAATCATTACTGGATTGAATTCTCCAGGTACTCCTATTACCAAACTATATACCAATAGCGGAGGTAACTTTACTGAAGTAGCTGGCACGCCTTTCCCAGCCGTTAGTGGAAGCAAAGTAGCATTTTTTGATGCCAATGGCGATAACAAACCGGATGTATTCTTGTCAGGGATGGACAATGCTTTAACCTCAGTTTCTAAGTTATATACAAATAGTGGAACTAATTTTATAGAAGTACCCACGCCTGCCATTACTCCCTTAAATAGTGGAGAATTGCTAATTGCTGATTTCAATAATGACAATAAACCAGATATTTACCTTTCTGGCAGTGATGATTCTTTTAGTACCGCAATAGCATTGTATACGAATACAGGAGGCAATTTTTCGCTTGTAGAAAATGCACCTTTTGCAAATGACTTTTCTGAAACAGTAGCCGTAGCATTTGACATCAACAACGATGGTAAAAAAGATATTTTTGCCACAGGTGGTGCTATAAATAGCGGAGACAACTTAGCCAAGGTATATTTTAATATTGCAAACACACAAATTACAGGGCAACCTGTTTCTGCCACGGTTTGTGGTGGCACATTGCATACTTTTGGCGTAACGGCTACTGGCACTGGTCTTACATACTTATGGAGCAATGGAGCCACTACGCAAAGTATCAATACTTCGGTAGCAGGCACTTATAGCGTTACGGTTACAGGTATGGGTGGAACTGTGGTGAGTAATACGGCTAGTTTAATTTTGCGAACAGCTACTCAAATTTCAGTACAGCCTACTTCACAAAGTGTGTGCCCTGGCGTAACTGCTACTTTTTCTGTGTCAGCTACAGGCTTAAATTTAAGCTACCTATGGAGCAATGGAGCAACTACTCCAAATATACAAACTAGTGTTCTAGGCAATTATATGATTACTGTATCAGGTACTTGTGGTAATGCTATATCAAACAGTGTAATGCTTAGTAGTTTACCAATTACAAATATTACCTCTATTTCTTCAGGATTATTTGTTGCCAATGGAAGTAAAACTATTATCAATGTGGAAGCTACTGGTAATCAATTGAGTTATTTATGGAGCACTGGAGCTACCACTGCAAGTTTAACCAACGTTGGTGCTGGTGAGTATTTCGTAACCGTTACAGGCACTTGTGGAACAAAAATTGAGCGTACTTTAGTAGCAAATATTGTATTGGCGGCTTCAAATAGTGGATATAATTTTCAAAGTTCAACTGTAGGAATAGGAAATCCATTAAGTCCAATTACAAATGAAATGGCACTGGCTATAGCTCCCGATGGTAGAATTTATGTTTCTGAGAGTGATAAAAACCAGATTAGTGTCTTTAGTCGAAATGGTGATACATATTCTCTGCAAGCTACGTTTGGTAGTGGTGGCTCAGGTAATAATCAATTTAGCGAACCACTAGGGATGGCATTTGGATCAGATGGTAAAATTTATGTAGCAGATTATAATAACCATCGTATTAGTGTTTGGACCCGAAATGGGAATGTATATACTCCTTTAACAAGCTTTGGTAGCAAAGGATCAGGAAATAATCAGTTCTCAAATCCTACATCTGTAACAATTGCTACTGATGGTAAAATATTTGTAACAGATTATTTTAACAATCGGATAAGTATTTGGACACAGAATGGCAATACATACTCCCCATTTGCCATATTTGGTGCCAATCAATTGAACTATCCATCTGATATAGCTATAGGTGCAGATGGCAAAATTTTTGTATCAGAGTCATCAAGAGGCCGAATTAGCGTTTATACGGTAAACAATAATTCTTATTCTTTGCTAACCACTTTTGGTACCTATGGGGAAAATAGAAATCAGCTATATGGCCCTTTTGGTGTTGAAATAAGTAATGATGGTAAAATTTATATTTCTGATACATTTAATAATCGAATTTCTGTTTGGACTCAAAGTGGTAATAATTTTGGAAATCTTACCACATTTGGGACTTATGGTACTGGTGCTGGAGGATTATATTTACCTTATAATTTAGCTTTTTTTGACAAAAACACCATTCTTGTTTCTGAATCAGGAAATAGTCGATTCTCTATTTGGAAAGTACCTCCTCCCATCTTTTATTTCCAAGCCACCTTTGACATTACGGCCCCCACCACCTTCACCGGAAGCACTGCCACACTCACTTGGCCTACCATACCGGGAGTTACGAGCTATTGTATAAGAATATCAAATGACAAAAATCTACAGTCTCTCACCACAAAAACGGTTTGTGGTCTTACTGGAAATACCTACTCATACAATCCCAATAGTCCAAGTGGCCGCTCTCAAGAAAGTTTGGAAGAGTACTACTGGCAGGTAATTGGTGTGGATAGTGCCGGAAACTACTCACAGTGGTCGGAAACGCAAACTTTCTTGGTCAATGCTACTAACACTTCGCTTGCTTCGGCTGAAAACGGCCAATCGCTACAGGTATACCCCAACCCATTGGAGGGTGATTTGCTCACTATAGAAAACGTCCCTGTCGGTAAATCGGTAGAGATAGCCAATTTGTTGGGCCACACGATACTTAATGAAAAAGCTGCTTCCGGCACGCTACAAATAGATGTATCAAGTTTATCCAAAGGCATTTATTTCATCAAAGCAGGCGGAAAAACGGTGAAATTCATTAAACAATAATAACAGGCTTTGTAAGCCGATATTAACCCAAACACACAAAAGAGGTTGTCTCGCAAAGGCAGCCTCTTTTTCGTTTGTTTATAGCTCATTTTCTATTATTTTGAACAATAGATTATTAGCATGGTTTAATTTGCAACTATTACTTTTTAAACCCAAAAAAAGATTAATTTTTTCATAGCACATGAGTAAACACATCATCGTTATCGGAGCCGGATTTTCAGGCTTATCTTCCGCTGCTTATTTGGCAAAACAAGGTCACAAAGTCACTATTTTAGAAAAAAACACTACCATCGGTGGTCGTGCACGCCAGTTTACAGAAAATGGATTTGTTTTCGATATGGGGCCCAGTTGGTATTGGATGCCCGATGTTTTTGAACGTTTTTACAATCATTTTGGGAAGACCACTTCCGATTTTTATCAATTGGAACGACTCTCGCCTTCCTACAGGGTATACTATGGTCCAAATGGTAACTTTTGGGATATACCTTCAACACTTGAAGATGTATATTCCCTATTTGAAAAAGAAGAGCAGGGGAGTGCTGCCAAGCTTAAAATATTTCTTGAAGAAGCAGAATACAAATACTATACAGGAATAGGCAAATTTGTACACATGCCCGGAAAGTCCATTTTTGAGTATTTTGATGGAGAGGTTTTATCGGCTGTGTTTAAAATGCACCTGCTTACCGACATGGCTAGCTATGTGCGCAAATATTTCAAAAGCCCAAAAATCATCAGCTTACTGGAATTTCCTGTGTTGTTTTTGGGAGAAACTCCGGGTAGAACACCTGCATTGTACAGTTTAATGAACTATGCCGACATGGCACTAGGCACTTGGTATCCGCAAGGTGGAATGTACAAAATAGTGGAAGCCATGGAGTCTATTGCTAAAAATATGGGTGTGGAAATCGTGACAAACTGCGAAGTAGTATCGGTCGAAACAACCCAAAATTCCGTAAAAACTATAAAAACCACTCTTGGAGACTACCCATGCGATGTGGTGGTAGCCTCTGCCGACTATGCTCATATTGATAAAAACATTCTCCCTGAAAAACATAAACAATATAGTAGCAGCTATTGGGAATCAAGAAAAATGGCACCCAGTAGTTTGCTGTACTACATTGGTTTGAATAAAAAAGTAGAGAAATTGAGACATCATAATTTGTTTTTCGATACAGATTTTGGAAAACATGCTTTTGAAATCTACGACAATCCAAAATGGCCTACGGAACCGCTTTTTTACGTAAGCGTTCCTTCGAAAACCGACCCTTCTGTAGCTCCCGAAGGATTTGAAAATATATTTATACTAATCCCCACAGCCCCCGGATTGCTCGAAGATGCTGAAATTCAAGAAAAATATTTTCAAATTGTACTAAAAAGACTTGAAGAAGTGGCAGGGGTGTCGTTGGCAGAGCACATTGTGTATCGCAGAGATTTTGCAGCTAAAGATTTTATCAAAGACTATCATGCCCACAAGGGAAACGCCTATGGCCTAGCCAATACGTTACTTCAAACAGGCCCATTAAAGCCCAAGATGCACCATAAGTCACTTAAAAACTTTTTCTTTACAGGACAACTCACCGTTCCCGGGCCGGGTGTGCCACCCAGCCTCATTTCGGGAGAGGTAGTATCTAAAGAAATACAAAAGTATCTTTTACCATGAAGGATTAAGATTATTAATATCCCTTCACTTCTTATTGTTTTGCTAAAACTATCTATCAACTACAAACTATGAACTATCGACTACCAACTACGGCCTTTTGGCTGTTAAAGGAATATCGGTGAGTTCACTGATTTTTACGGCTCGTTTTTCTTCAATAGATTTTCGGGCAGCGATACCCACTAAAATGCTCATGGCTCCATCGCGAGTACCGGCAGCATGGCGGTAAGGGTCGGGTGCATTTGGGTTTTTGAATATTTTATCGTGCAGTTTTTGGTCTCCGCCTCCATGACCACCTTTGGTAACCGGCACTTTCACCAACTGGTGTTTTTCAAAATTTCGGTTTACATAAATACGGTCGTAGTATTCTGGCTGTGCCGACTTGTCTTGGCTAAACTCTTTGGCATGAAGCAGCTCTTGGTTAACAGCTTCATTCTCCCATGGAATGCCTTCCGAACTATCTAAACGGCCTTCTTTGCCATTGAATGCTATTCGCCAGCCTTCGTAAGGCGAGTAGGTGGTGAGGCTGTAGTTCACCAACACACCATTAGCATAGCGTACCTGAACGTTCATTTTATCATATATATCTATATCTTCTCGGTACACACAACCATCACGCAAATAACCATCGTGTTTCTCGTTTGCTGCGTACAAATCCATCAGCATTTGGTCTTTAGTGATGTCTTTGTAGAATTTACATTCTTTTGTAAAACTACAATTTCGGCAATTCGTACCTCTGAAAGGCCCTTTTTTACCATAGTGGTCAAGTGAACCGTAAGCCATTACCTCCACAGGGTCAGAATCTATCAGCCAGTTTAGCAAATCAAAATGGTGAGTGGATTTATGCACCAAGAGTGTGCCGCTTTTTTCGCGATAGGCATGCCATCTCCGAAAATAATCGGCTCCATGATAGATATTCAAATACCAGTTAAAATCTACCGACACCAATTCGCCTGTTACATTGGCTGCCAACTGTTCTTTAATGGCCGAAAATAAAGTGCCGTAACGGTAATTAAAGCCTACAATTACCTTTTTTCCTGATTTTTTTTCTGCCTCTAATATGGCCTTGCATTTGTCTTCATCGGTGGTCATGGGTTTTTCGGTCATCACTTCCAGCCCCATTTCCAATGCTTTAATGATAAACTCGTGGTGGGTAGCATCTACGGTAGTTACAATTACGGTATCAGGCTTGGTTTTCTTTACCATTTCCTCAAAATTCGTAAATGTGGGGCACGACACGCCTATGTATTTCTTGGCAAATGCCACCCGACCGGAGTTAATGTCGCACAAGCCTACGAACTCTATACTGTCTTTGTAATTGTTGTTCACGGTTTTACCCCAAAAGGTAATGCCTCTGATGCCTGTACCTACCATAGCTATCCGTTTTTTGGTAGTGGCCGCTGCATGTAGCAATTGAGGCATAAGCAGTGCAGCCGCTGCAGCCGCACCTGTAGTTTTTGTAAATTCTCTCCTTTTCATTGAAGTGTTAAGTAAGTAGTAATAGTGAGTTGTTTTATTTTATGAGTAAATAAAATAAAACGCATAAATATAAATAGAGAATTGAATATACTATAATCAGTTTTCTAATAAATCACTTAAAAATAAAAATCGAGGTGTAGAGTAGGGGCTATTTCTTCTCGTAAGCAAGTGCTTGAGAAGGGCATTTGTCTATTTGTGCCATGATTTCAGCTGGGGTAGCCGCATCTACTTCTATCCATTTTTTGCGCCTTACATCAAACACCGATGGCAATCCTTTGATACAAACGGCTGAGTGAATACATCTTTCAGGTCTCCAAAGTACAGTAAGGGCATCGTTGCTATAGCGGATGGTTTTTTCTTCCATAGTTTTAGGGGTTTAATATTTGTAAAAATAACAATATATGAACATTTTTGGATAATTATTCACTATGGAGCATCATAAAATAACAGTAAAAGGCAGGGTACAGGGCGTTTCGTTCAGGGTTTACACCAAAAACAAGGCGCAAGAGCTGGATTTGAACGGAATAGTGAAAAATATGCGCGATGGAAGCGTTTATATAGAGGCCGAAGGGCCTTTGTCAGTGTTGCAAACTTTCGAAGACTGGTGCCATTTTGGTTCGCCTCGCTCGCATGTAGCGAGTGTGGAAGTGGAGTCGGGCAAGTTGAAAGGTTACGGAAACTTTGAAATAAAATATTGATTACTAATCTTTTACACACCTAAAGCCTATGTGCGACAGCCCGGAATCATAAGAAGTTCCTCTTCTGGCACTTGGTCTGTAGCTTTCGCAATAGGTAACATGGCAAAGAAAAGAACCACCTTTGGTCACATGTTTGATGGCAAAAGGTTCATCAGGGTCGTAGCTTTTGGAAGGCCCTTTGGGGTTTTCACACATACCTGCATTTGAGGCTTCTTTGTGTGCATCGAACGTATATAAATCGCTGCACCATTCCCATACATTTCCTGCCATATCATATAGCCCGTAGCCATTGGGTGGAAAAGACTTGACAGGAGCTGTTCTTTTATAACCATCGGTCTTGGTATTGTTGTATGGGAAATCGCCTTGCCAAATATTGGCTTTGGCCACTTTCGAATCGGAAGGGAACTCATCTCCCCAAGTGAATCTTTTATTTTCCAAGCCTCCTTTGGCTGCATATTCCCATTCGGCTTCAGTGGGTAGTCTTTTTCCTGCCCATTGGGCATAGGCATTGGCATCGTCCCAACTCACATGCACTACAGGGTGATTCATTCTGGCAGAAATGTCGCTGTTAGGCCCTTCGGGGTGCTTCCAGTCTGCACCCGGTGTCCATACCCACCATTGGCTGAAATCCGATAAATCTACCTGTGAGTTTGTAGGCATAAACACCATAGAACCTGCCACCAACACAGATTCATCGGGTTGCGGGGTGTTGGGTGGAAGCTGTTTTTTAAGCTCCTCCCAAGTGGGTTTTCTTTCTGCGGTGGTTATGTAGCCTGTGGCTTCTACAAATTTTTGAAATTCAGCATTCGTTACTTCATGAACATCTATCCAAAAGCCTTTTAACTTCACTTGATGAGCGGGGCGCTCGTTTGGAAACGAATTTTCATCATCAGTACCCATTGTAAATGTGCCATCGGGTATCCACACCATCTCTTTTTCATTTTCAGAAGATTCTATTTGGGGTTTTGTGGCTTGTTTGCAGGCATTTATGGTGAAGAGAATAACAAATAAGAATAGCAGTCGCAGCATGGAAGTAGGATGTTTTTTCTGTAAAAATAGTAGTTTTGAACATATTTTTAAACCCAAATTAAGGCCGATTATAATGAATACCAGGCTTAGGGTTACTACAGAAAATGCATTTTCACAATTCACTTATTGCATAAATAAGTTTACATTTTCATCTAGCAGCATTTCTTTGCCATATACTTTCGTGGGTTGTTGGTTTGTTTTTTGCTTTTGAACCGTGTTTTCAGATAGGAGCCTTTGCATTTCCTCTTGAGTAGCTTGCATTTCTTCCATATTTTGCCTCATTTCTTCTTCCTGCGCCCTCATTTGCTCTGTTTGAATTTGTAACTCATCGAGGAGTCGTTTGGTGCGCTCGGTGTTTTGTAAATTGTATATGGTCGAGGCCAAAATCTCACCTACTTTTTCCAAAAATGTTATTTCATGTTTTTCAAGTATTCGGAATGAGGCCAACTCTATCACTCCCATTACCTTTTCATTTAATTTCAACGGACAAACTATCACACACGAAGGCTTGGCATCGCCCAGTCCGGAAGTGATGGAAACATAGTCTTGGGGTATTTCGGTCAGAAATATGGTTTCTTTTTCCAACACTACTTGCCCCACCAGTCCTTCGCCAAATGCGATGGTTTTATTTAGATATTTTTTTCTGTTGTAAGCATAGCAGGCTTTTAAAATCAGGGTTTCGGTCGTTTCCAGGTCATTTTCAGTGTTCAAAATAAATATGGCTCCTTGGTTTACACCCATATATTTTACCAATGCCGACAACAATAAATCATAAGCAGTTTCTAAATTGTCGTTTTTCCTTATTATCTCGGTAAGCATGGCCTGCCCATCTGTAGACCATTGGCGTTTTTGTTCTTCAGCTTGGGCTGTTTTTACTTCTGCTATATAATTATTGAGTTGGTTTTCATTTTCCAACATCATTTTTTTGCTTTCGTCTGCCTCTTTTATAAGCTTTACGAGATATAATTCATTTTTATTGTTCAAAAATAGCATGATGGCAAGCGCTCCACATGTCCCAAAGGCGCTGGTGATGTAACACAGCGTAGCTAACCACCCACCTTTAAACATTTCAGTGTTTTCAAGGCTGTCCATACTAAACCAAGTGTTAAAAACAGGCACGCCCAAAAATGACAGCATAGCTATCAATGCAAACACACTGAGTGCATATTTTTCTCTGAAATCGTATAGCAACCAAGGAATTACCAGAAACAAAATGTTTATTGAAATAAGCGAGCCATACATGTTTTCAGAATCGTGCTGCAAAAAGCATTCGTAGGGAATGTATACCCAAACTATACCAATACTCAACACTACTCTGCTGATTTGATACAAACCAATGTGATTCAGCCACAAAAGTCCCAAACAGAGGAAGAAAAACAAAAATGGAATGTAAGTGAGCGGGGGAAATAGAATATAGGAAAAAATGCAAAAAGGGATGCTTAATACTGCATAGAAGATGCTAAGTATGTTGGCAATCCTTATTTTACTATTTATGTAATCTGTATTTTCGGGTTTTACTCCTAGTTCAATTATCATGGGTTAATATCATTTATATTACCCACAAATAACGATTATAATGACCCTAATGATTTTAATATTCTTTATTCTCAGCCTATTTGTAGTCAAAACTCTGTGATGAGTCGACAAATAGATTAATGTTGTTTTTGTGTCCTGCCTTATTTTGCCGTGAAAGAATCATAGACCTGTACTTTCTCCCACAAATCTTTGCATTCTTTCAAAAACTGTTCGTGAATAGGGTCAATTTGATAGGCATCATGGCCGGCCACATCGTCAAAAAATACGGTGAGCGAATAAGAATAGCTGGCATCGATAACCGGACGCAAAGCCGTGGCAGCAGGCTTGCCCACATCGCCATACTTTATGGTTTTTATTTTGAGCAATGACTTTACTCCATTTTCAAATTTGGCAATTTGCTCGTTACTCAAGCCCGGTTTTAGCCAAAAATACACTTGATGTATCAATACCTTGTCAGGAATAGATTGATTGGTACTTTTCTTTTGAGCAAAACTAATATGGCTTGAAAATATAGTGAATGCAATGAGTATGTAGCGTATCGATTTCATAGTTTGGTTTAAAAAAAGAGTTTTAACTGTGGTAAATTTATAAAAACAATCTTTACAAAAAAAGGGGCATTTGAGCCCCCTTTTCAGTATTTTCTAAGCAAATTCTACTTTCTTTTCCATGCGTTTGCGTTCTCCCTCGTCTAGGTAGATTTTGCGCATTCTTATGGTTTTTGGAGTAATTTCTACATATTCATCTTTTTGGATATATTCCATAGCTTCTTCGAGCGAAAATTTAACAGCAGGAGTAATTCTCACAGAATCGTCTGAGCCGGAAGCACGCATGTTGGTGAGTTTTTTACCTTCTAGTGCGTTCACAACCAAATCATTGTCTCGGCTATGTTCACCTATCACTTGACCCATGTATACTTCTTCTCCTGGGTCTACAAAGAAAGTTCCTCTGTCTTGAAGTTTATCAATAGAATACGCAGTGGTTTTGCCTGTATCTTTAGATATTAATGAACCGTTGTTTCTTTCCGGTATCGAACCTTTGTAGGGTGCATATTCAGAATAACGGTGTGTCATAATGGCTTCACCTTGGGTAGCGGTCAATACATTGTTTCTCAAACCTATCAAGCCTCTCGAAGGAATTTTGAACTCTAAGTGTTGCATGTCACCACGAGGCTCCATTACCAAAAGTTCACCTTTACGCTGAGTAGCAAGTTCTATTACTTTTCCGGCTACTGTTTCCGGCACATCTACTACTAAGTTTTCAATTGGCTCGCAACGAACGCCATCTATTTCTTTAAAAATCACCTGTGGCTGACCTACTTGCAATTCATATCCTTCTCTGCGCATGGTTTCTATCAACACAGATAAGTGAAGAATACCACGGCCAAACACCAAGAAAGTATCTTCTTTATCAGTTTCTTGAACTCTCAAAGCCAAGTTTTTCTCTGTTTCTTTGAAAAGACGGTCGCGCAAGTGGCGTGATGTTACAAATTTACCATCTTGACCATAGAAAGGTGAGTTGTTGATGGTAAACAACATGTTCATTGTAGGCTCATCTACCGAAATACGAGGAAGTGCTTCGGGGTTTTCAGCATCACATATTGTGTCGCCTATTTCAAAATCTTCCAAACCTATCACTGCGCAAATTTCTCCTGCTTCTACTTCGTTCACCTGCACTTTGCCTAAGCCTTCGAAAACTTGCAATTCTTTTATTTTTTGTTTTTTGAAAGTACCGTCAGCTTTGCTTATCACTATTTGCTGATTGGCTTTCAAAGTACCTCTGAACACACGTCCTATGGCTATTCTGCCCACAAAAGCAGAATAATCTAGCGAAGTAACCTGCATTTGCACAGGGCCTTCTCTGTGTGGTGCCGGAGGAATCACCTTCACTATGGTATCTAAAAGTGGAATAATATCTGTAGTAGGTTTTTTATAATCTAGGCTCATCCAGCCATTTTTCCCTGAACCATACACAGCTACAAAGTCCAATTGGTCTTCTGTAGCTCCCAGATTGAACATCAAGTCAAATACTTGCTCGTGTACTTCATCGGGGCGGCAGTTTGGTTTGTCTACCTTATTTACAACCACTATGGGCTTCAAACCCAATTGTATGGCTTTTTGCAACACAAAGCGTGTTTGGGGCATAGGGCCTTCAAACGCATCTACCAATAGCAACACGCCATCGGCCATTTTCAATACCCTTTCTACTTCTCCGCCAAAGTCAGCGTGGCCCGGAGTATCTATTACATTGATTTTTACATCGCCATAGCGAACAGAAACATTTTTTGAAACGATAGTGATACCGCGTTCACGCTCTTGGTCGTTGTTGTCGAGAATCAAGTCTTGGAAAACTTGTCCTTCTCTGAATTGGGTGGTGGAGTGAATGATTTTATCAACAAGCGTAGTTTTGCCGTGGTCAACGTGGGCGATAATCGCTATGTTTCTGATGTTTGAAGACATGATTTCTTTTTTGAATTTGGATTTAAGGGCGCAAAAATAGGCAAAATAATTCAGAAATCAGCTTTGTAATCAATACTTGTTGATATTATCAAAAGAATTCACAAAAAATTAACATTTAATAGTCCATGTAGTTCAATTAAGATTCAGAACTGTTATCTCTCTATTTCTTTCGCAAAGGGACAGAGTACGCAGAGAATTTTTTGTTAAGATATTAGGCTGAAGTTGAATTCAGATAAATTTCTTTACTAAAATATATTGATTTAATAGCCATGAATTTTATGCATTTCAGTGAACTTTTTATTGTTTTACTGTTATAATGTAAAGATTAATTAATTTACTAACAGATTTTATAAACCATATTTTTATCGCACTATTTTTACACCCCAATTTACGTATCACTTAAATCCAACCTTCCTAAGGGGACAGAAGGTTTTTTAACTGCCATGAAAAAAGTATCGTTGTCATTAATAGTATTATCTGTAGCCATTTTGTGCACCAGTTGTTTCACTGTGATTCGCCCCGGAGAGGTAGGTTTAAAAAGACGCCTTGGCAGAATTGTAGATAAGACTTTTACACCCGGATTATATCCATACAATTTTTTTGCGACTGCTATTATAAAAGTCCCTGTTCGCACTCAAAACCTGATAGTGACGGAAGAGCTTCCGACCAAAGAAGGTCTGAATGTGACTGCCGAATTTTCTATTATTTATCATTTAAAGCCCGATAAGGCCAAAACTATAGTAGAAACCATAGGGTTGAAATATGATGAAGTGGTGATTACCAGTGTGCTGAGAAGCGCAGCCCCAAATGTGACATCTAAGTTTTTGGCAAAAGATTTGTATACAGGGGAAAGGATAAACATAGCCAAAGGCATAGCCGACAGCATCACCCATGTAATTGGTGACAGAGGTGTGGTGATAGAAGCAGTTTTGCTGAAATCCATCAAACTTCCGGCCGGTTTGGCACGGTCTATAGAGCAAAAGCTTCAAGCAGAACAAGAGGCGCAGCAAATGGAGTTCATTTTGCAAAGAGAGAAAAAAGAAGCCGAACGCAAGATTATTGAGGCAGAAGGTATTAAAAAATCGCAGCAAATCATTACAGAAGGTTTGAACCCACTTATTATCCAGTATAAATCAATAGACGCCTTTAAGCTTTTGTCTACTTCGCCCAACACTAAAATAGTGGTAACAGATGGCAAAACTCCATTTTTGATTAATCAAGACCCAAAATAGGAGCGTTTATTTCATCTTCGCATCAAAACAACGGCTGTTTAATAGACATAATTTTTTGAAAATATTGATTATTTTATCTATTTCGCAGCCGTTTTTAAATTAATAAACCCCTTATTTACTTTAAACTATATGAATTTCATGGACAATTTGAACACAGGAAGCAATAGCAGCTACGAATTTACCCAAGAGCAAAACGGCCTTATTACCAAACTGGCATCGATGATGCGAATCGTTGGTATTTTGTTTTTAATATCAGGTGTGTTGACGGCTTTGTTGGGATTAAGCCCCTTAAATATAGTAGCGTTGCTTCAAGGTGCTGCGCTGGGTGTAATAGGATATTCTTTGATAAACGCAGCCGGCTCATTCAAAAAAATAGTAGATACCGAGGGTAACGATATAGGCAACTTAATGAATGCCATTCAGCAACTTTACAATGCTTGTGCCATCCAATTATGGTCTATCGTGGCGTTGGTATTGCTTACCGTAGTGGCAGTGCTTTTTAGATAATATTTTTATTGTTGCCTAGTATTCATTTATTAGGCAACAATTCACATCATTGAGCTGTTGTTGTATAATATCTTTATAAATCATGCAAGTCAAAGAATACTTTCAGCTAGGAGAAGTTTTTGGTTATTTTTTTAGAAAAAAAGACCCAAACAGAAAAGAAAATTTCAATCTCAAAACCATGCACTTTATCAACAAGCTTTCTATGGCTATATTTTTGTTGTGCCTAGTGGTTTTAGCTTACAGGCTTATTTCTCGTATGTGAAATACTAAATTTTTTTTAAAGTAGGAAAATATATTGTTAATCCTGCAAAATTTCTTGATATTGTATGGCTAAATTGGATGTATATCAAGAAATATATGTTATTTGGTTATTACTAGCGCATCTTAGCATTTAGTATTTCTGATATAGATTCTTTGCCCGGTTTCTGTCTCTTTAGATTTTCGATAAAAACTATGGATTTATCTATCCGTAGTTGACTGCTTTTGGTTTTTGAGACATAGTAAATAATATTTCTCTTTTTACCATCAGGCAGGTTTTCAAACCTTTTTGCCCCTTCTTCATCTTGCAAAAGCACCTCTTCCAGCTCTTTGGGCATTTCCATGCCATATTTTGAGGTGTCTTCATACAATACCACAGCTATTTTTTCTCCTTTTTTAAGCTGATACTCTTTTTGTTTTTTGGTATTGACCATGATAAATCCATTGCCATCGCCCAACGATACGATAGCACAATGAAATGGTGTATGTCCATTTACAGAACATAGTACCCTCATTCCAAAATTTCCTCCCATAGCTTTCACCACATCTCCACTCACGTTTATGTAATTACCCATTATCGGATGATAATCCATCGAAAATGTGGTTTCGAAGGCGATAAGTTTTTTGTTATTAATTGGTTCCATTTTTTTGGCAACAATCATGTTTATAAATCAAAAATATAACCGCTATATCGTTTGGCTATGTATTCTTTGGTTTAAATTTGCCCATAAATTTTCAACTATTCAAATGGCTATATCAGAAAAAGACATATTAAAAGCATTAAGTACCGTAGAAGAGCCCGATTTGAAACAAGATTTGGTGACTTTGGGAATGGTAAAAGACATTGCTATCAATGGTGAGGAAATAGCCTTTACCGTAGTGCTCACCACTCCTGCTTGTCCATTGAAGGAATTGATAAAGAAAAACTGTGCAGACGCCATCCATACCTATATAGGAAGCCAATATAAAGTAGAAATAAAGTTGACCGCAGAAGTGACTTCGGGCCGGCATGGCTCAGGTCCGCTATTGCCTCATGTAAAAAACATCATAGCAGTGGCTTCGGGTAAAGGTGGGGTAGGGAAGTCTACCGTTACGGCCAACTTGGCTGTGGCTTTAGCCCAATCGGGTGCAAAAGTGGGGCTGATAGATGCAGATATTTCCGGCCCGAGTATTCCTACCATGTTTGGGATAGAAGGCGAACAGCCCATGATGACACAGATAGAAGGCAAAGAATATATAGTTCCTATAGAAAAATATGGAATTGAGGTAATTTCTATCGGTCTGCTCATTCCGGCAGACAATGCCGTGGTGTGGCGTGGCCCTATGGCCAGTTCTGCTCTGAGGCAGTTTTTTGGAGATGTATATTGGGGTGAGCTCGACTATTTGCTTATCGATTTACCTCCGGGCACAGGCGATATTCATTTAACATTGGTGCAGTCTGTACCTGTTACAGGTGCTGTATTGGTCACCACGCCTCAAAAAGTGGCTACGACCGATGCTCAAAAAGGACTCAGCATGTTTAAACAAGCCCAAATCAATGTTCCTGTGTTGGGGGTTGTCGAAAACATGGCCTACTTTACTCCTGAAGAGTTGCCTAACAATAAGTACTATATTTTTGGAAAAGACGGAGGAAAAAAACTGGCAGAAAAAAACCAAGTACCATTTTTAGGTGAAATTCCTTTGGTTCAATCGGTGAGAGAAGCCGGAGATGAGGGCATTCCTGTGGTTATGAACAATGAAATTGTGTCGGAAGCGTTTGAAAAATTGGCAGAATCGGTGGCTAGACAAGTAGCTATTAGAAATGCCACTACCGAAAAAACCAAGAAAGTAGATATTTTGGTATAGTTAGATTTTGAGGATTTATATTAGTTTAAGTTTATATCGTTATTGTGTATAAATTTTAATCTAAAACTTTGTAATTGAAAAAATTAGTACTACTTTTGCAATCCTTTTTCTAAAGACATTATCATCATGGCGTTTACACAGAGAAAACTGAACAGACTTAAAGAGTGGAGCAAGTACAATACTGTTCTTAAAAAATATAGCAAAAAGCCTCTTATCAAGAAGGTAGAGATAGAAGACTTGAAAAAGCAATTTGCACCTCAAGCCGAAACAGCACCCAAAGCTTCTAAAAAGAAAGCTGCTGATGCGGAAGCTGTAGTTGCCGAATAGTATTATATACAAAGAATATTCTTAGAGCCATTTGATAACCTCAAATGGCTCTTTTATTTTCCCACTTAGCTCAATATTTGAGACGCGTGGGCTTTTGTATCTACTTTATCGATTATTTTGGTGATGATTCCTTTTTCATCAATAATAAAAGTAAATCGAGCAGTGCCCATGTATTTTTTTCCATACATCGATTTTTCTACCCACACACCATAATCGTTTACTATTTTCTGATCGGTGTCTGCCAATAGCGGAAAAGGCAGATTGTATTTGGTGATAAATTTTTGGTGCGATTTTTCTGAATCGATACTTACACCCACTATTTCATACCCTTTTGCCTTGAATTCGCTATAGTTGTCTCTTAAGTTACAAGCCTCTGCCGTACAACCCGGTGTGTCGTCTTTTGGATAAAAATATAGGACAATTTTTTTCCCTAGATGTTCCGATAGCTTGAAAGTTTTGCCATCTTGGTCTTTTGCTACTATTTCGGGTGCCTTATCGCCTGCCTGAAGTGCCATAGTTCTTTTTGTTTGGTTTTTAGTTTTCTGAGGTGATAATACAACAGATAAACCCAAAGTTGGTTTAAATCTTCTGAAAAAATGCAAAAAAACTTTACAGTGACAAAATAGTAGCTTTCTAAGTGATATTTTTGGGAGGTATTTAAAATTTCAATATTATTTGAATACACTTTTTTCACTATGTTAGCACAGATATTAATCTTATTATTCCATTGATATTCTTTCATACAGTACCGGGATTTATCAAACGCATATTCAATCAATATGTGTGGCATATTCCTTCTATAGATAAGTGTATTTATCTCACTTTTGACGATGGACCTATACCGGAAATTACCGAGTTTGTGCTAGAAGAACTTGCTAAGCACAATGCCAAAGCCACTTTTTTTTGTGTAGGCGAAAATATTTATAAGCACCCGCATATTTTCAAAAAAATTATTGACCAAAATCATGCTTTTGGCAACCACACCTACAACCACCTCAAAGGTTGGCAAGTGAGCAATGAGGTTTATTTTCAAAACATTGAAAAATTTGAACACGAAGTTCAAAAATCAGGACAGCAGACTGCGCTCTTTCGTCCGCCATATGGCAGAATATCGAATTCACAGGCAAAATATTTGTCTGAAAAATATAAAATAGTAATGTGGGATGTACTCACTTGCGACTATGACAAGCGATTGAAAGAAGACATTTGCCTGCAAAAAGCCATAAAATATACCAAACCCGGTTCTATAGTACTTTTTCACGACAGCATAAAAGCCGAAAAAAATTTACGTTATGTTCTACCCAAATATTTGGCTCATTTCTCATCTTTGGGCTTTGTTTTCAAACCAATAAATGCCAATGTCTTGTAAAATATGCGGAAGCCATACCTTGCCGCTGGTAGAAAAGAAAATATTAAATAAATATTCCGTGACATTTCATCGATGCGAAAACTGCGGTTTTGTGCAGCCAGATGAACCCTTTTGGCTACAGGAAGCCTATGCAGATGCCATATCAGATATGGACACTGGAATATTGGAGCGAAATAGAAAGTTTTCGAAGGTTGTACCTCTTGTCATTAAATACTATTTCAACAAAAGCGAAAAATTTATCGATTATGGTGCCGGTTATGGAGTGTTTGTGAGAATGATGCGCGATAGAGGCTTGGATTTTTACTGGACAGACGAATATTGCGAAAACATTTTTGCCAAGCGATTTGACGCCAAGCAACTAGTTCATCAAAAATTTGAGTTGCTCACTGCTTTTGAAGTATTTGAACATTTAGCCGATCCTAAAGCAGAAATTGCCAAAATGTGCAGTTTCAGTGATAGTATACTGTTTTCTACCAATCTTATTTCATATAAAAAATCGGAGATTGACTCCAACTGGTGGTATTTTAGTGAAGAAACGGGGCAACATGTAGCCCTTTATACTCAAAAATCGCTTGAAATATTGGCAGAAAATTTAGGGATGAATTTTTATACCAATGGCCACAACTTTCATTTGTTAACCAAAAAGAAAATTAACCCTTGGTTTTTCAACGGACTAAAACTATTTAAAAATGCTTCTTTGCTCTTAAAAAACAGTGTAAATAAGTCAGAAGGCTACACTTCAGACCGAAATTTGTATAAAACCGATTCTTAGTAAGCGAAAATTACTCTATCAACTCATCGGGCAGCTCGAGTGTATCGCCATTGATGATGTTGTTGCTGAGGGAGTCCACCAGAGCGGTATCTACTTTTGGCAAGTAGGTGCGGCAGTACATAAGCAGCCAAAAGACTCTGAAAGTCATTCAAAATATGTCGAAAGACACTTTACAGTTATTGTTAATTTCCTTATCGCACACAAATAAAAATATTTTTCGAAAAAATTTCACTTTTTTTGTAACGTTTCAAGAAAAAATCTTGTCTAACAAAGAAATATCTAAAAACTACAAATCTTATGAACAGAAAAATGATTCTCAAACTGATCGCAATATTTACTGCATCTTGTCTTTTTTCATGTAACAATGAAAGAAACAAACAAAATGACCCTGCACCAGAAAACAATACCAATGCAGAAAATAATACCAATGCAGAAAATAATAATATACTTAAAGGTGCCGTATACGAGATTTTATCTGGTCCAAAACCAAAGTCTGCCTATTCCAGAATAGAGCACCACACGCCTCTTCTTGTGACAAAAGGTAAAGTATTAGTAAAAATAGATAGTACAAACTTTCAAGCATACACAAATGAAGTGGGTGAGTTCACGATTACAGGAGTTCCATTTGGAGTATACGATATTGTTTTATCAAAAAAAGGATTTGGTTCACAAAGACTTAGTCGAATAGTAATAAAAGATAGTGTAATTAGTTTAGATTGGACAGAATATTACAAAAATACTAATCCTGGGCTTGCTGAAATAAATAAAATTGTAGCTAATGGAATAGGTATAAAAAATTATGGCCCTGGAGAAATTACTTTATACAATCATGTTGATCATTTTTTCCCTTCTGGTGCAAATATTCATGATGAAAGGGAATTTGCTCTCGCTTCCTTCAATATAAAGTATTTTTTTTCAGATAAAGATAATGTTAGTTCAGAAAATTATGTGTGCAGTGATGATAGTATAAAATTAGAAATGGGGAAAGTATATGATGATTATTTAAAACACTTTGGTTTCAATAATAGCGAAACGGCAGATACATTAGTATCTTATACGTTTGCAGATTACAAAAGTTTATATAAATATTTTAAAAAAGGAGATGTTGTCTTTATAGCTGCTTATGGTTGTAATTACTATAAATCTTCTGGTGACTATTTTGATAAAAGCAAAAATAAGATGGTTTATTGTTCACTTAATCCAAATCGTGCTATTGCTTCATTTGTTTTAAAATAACAGAATATAAAATGCTCAAAAATAGGGCTTCAAAGCCCTCTTTTTTACTCTATCAACTCATCGGGCAGCTCGAGTGTATCGCCATTGATGATGTTGTTGCTGAGGGAGTCTACCAAAGCGGTATCTACTTTTGGCAAGTAGGTACGGCAATTATGCGGTTGCTCTATCGGTACTTTGGCTTTGGGGAAATAGCCCATTTTTATACCTGTAGACTTGTCTTTAAACACCTTTTCCATAAACTTTCCATAAATAGGCAAGGCTGTTTTTGAGCCTTCGCCCAAGGCAGAAATGCGAAAATGTACGCTTCTGTCGGCTGCGCCTACCCACGCACCGGAAACCAAGTCTTTGGTCAATCCCATAAACCAACCATCGGAGTGGTTTGATGATGTACCCGTTTTTCCGGCAAACTCGTTACCTCTCCACAAATCAAAGCCAAAAAGGGCTTGTGAAGTTCCGCCCGGTTCTTCCAAGCTGCCTCTCAGCATGTAGAGCATAAGCCAAGAAGTTTCATAGCTGATGGCTTTGCGCCTTTTGGGTTCAAAATTTGCCAATACATTTCCTCTATTGTCCTCTATTCGGGTAATGAAAATGGGTTCTGTATATATTCCTTCATTCAAAAATGTGCCATACGAAGCCACTAACTCATATAAAGACACGTCACTTGAACCCAAACCCACAGAAGGCACGTTTTGCAAAGGACTTTTGATCCCGCAGCGATGTGCATAGTCTATCACAGCTTGCCAGCCTATGCGCTCTATCAATTGAGCTGTGACAGTGTTTACCGATTTTCCCATAGCCCAACGCAGTGTCATTTCTTGCCCTGTAATTTTCCAGTCGGAGTTTCTGGGTTTCCATACCTTTGGCACTTTGATTCCGGCAGAGTCTTCTTCGTAAGCTATTTGCACAGCTTGGTCAGTGATTTTATCGCAAGGCGAATAGCCAAAACTGTCTATAGCTGCCAAGTAAACAAAAGGTTTAAATGTACTTCCCGGCTGCCTTTTTGATTGTATCACGTGGTCAAACTGGAAATATTTATTATTTATTCCGCCTACCCAAGCTTTGATGTGGCCTTTAAATGGGTCGAAAGTCATGAAGCCTGCCATTAAGAAGTGTTTGTAATAGCGCAACGAATCCATTGAACTGAAAGTAGTGTCTTTTTCACCGTCCCATGTGAACACTTTCATGCGCTTGGGTTTTCGCAAATTAGCCCATACCGAATCCTCGTTATTTTTATATTTCGCCATTAATTTTTTATAGGCATCGGTTTTCAAGATAGCTTCTTCCAAGAAATTAGGGATCTCTTTTTTCTTTTCATCTATCCAAGGATTTTGGCCATTCCAGTGTGAAAAAAAGCGTTTTTGAAGCGTTTTCATTTGCTCTTGCACGGCCTCTTCGGCATATTGTTGTAGTTTTGAATCAATAGTAGTGTGTATTCTCAGTCCATCGGCATATAAATCTAAATTGTTTTCAGCGCACCATTTTTTAAGATAATTTTCAACCACTGTTCTGAAATACGTTCCTTGCCCTTCATAGTGCATTTGCATGTCTATTTTAAGTTCAATAGGCTTCTTTTTCAATTCATCGGCTTCATCTTGTGTTATTATTTTATCTCTGGCCATAATTTGAAGCACCGTATTTCGCCTTTTTATGGCATTTTCGGGCTTCAAAACCGGACTATAAAGTGTGGTAGCTTTCAAAACGCCTACCAAAACGGCTATTTCTTGTGGTTTTAAGCTATCGGGGCTGGTTGAAAAAAATGTATGTGCCGCTGTGTTTATGCCATAAGCGTTGTAGCCAAAATCTACCGTGTTGAGATACATGGTGAGTATCTGCTTTTTGGTGTATACTTTTTCCAAACGAATGGCCACGACCCATTCTTTGAATTTGGCAATAAATGTTTTGATTCCCGGAATGTAGCCCAAAAGCCCTTGGCTGGCATCTCTACGGGTTTTAAACAGGTTTTTAGCCAATTGTTGGGTGATTGTGCTTCCTCCTCTTTTATCTCCTTTTATGGTGAAATATACCACCGAGCCAATGGCACTCCAGTCTATGCCTTTATGGTCGTAAAAACGGGCATCTTCTGTGGCCACCAGTGTTTTTACCAGCATCGGATGAATTTTCTTATACTCTACCGGCACTCTATTTTCTCTGTAGTATCGTCCTATCAGTTTTCCATCGGCAGTATAAAGTTCAGAGGTTACATCTACTTCGGGGCGTTCCAAATGGGTGAAGGATGGCATTTTACCCATTAGCCACAAAAAATTTTGAAAAAGCACCAAATAAAGTGCTAATAACACCAATGAAATGTAGATTATTTTTCGAGACGAGCGAGTGGTTTTCTCAAAAAACAACTGTTTGAAATGAAGCAGATAATCTAAATATTTTTTCAAAACCGATTTAAAATTTCAGTATAATCGAAATGATATGGTAGTGGGACGGTTTGGTATGCTTTTGTAAAAATACAAAGCCCCTGAAAATAACAGGGGCTTTGGGCAAAAAAATTAGAATGTTATTACTTTTGCCATGTTTGATTTGTAGGCTTTCAAATCGTATCCTGCCATGTTTTGCAACACACCAGACTTGATTTTTTCTGCATATTTTTGTGCCAATTCATCTTTACCGTCAAACAAATCGGTGTTGCTGATGAATTTGCTTATTTGCGGAATTCCATAATTTTTATCTTCCATGCTGTGAGAGATTTTAAATGTTGAATTTTAGATTTTGAATGAATAGCATCTGACTAAGACCTAAACGACTATCAAATGCTATTAACTTTATAAAAACACGAAATTTAAGTACGATTTCAAACGAACCAGCTTCTTCAATCTATCTTGTAATTGTCTGAAAATCAACAATCAAAAGTTATAAATCAAAAATTAAGACCATTTGGAAATTTTAAATAAATACAAACGCATTACTAATTAATAATTACGCATTATTTAGCGGCTCTTTGTCCGTCAAGCACGTTCATCACGCTTTTTACTGCTTTTTCAGAGTCTTTCAACAATTGCAATTCGGCATCGTTGAGTTTGATTTCGAGTACACGCTCAATACCGTTTTTGCCAAGAACCACAGGCACGCCCAAGTAGCAATCGCTGATACCAAACTCGCCTTTCAACTGCATACACACAGGAAAAACACGTTTTTGGTCTTTCACTATGGCTTCTACCATTTGCGCTGCTGCCGAACCGGGCGCATACCAAGCAGAAGTACCCATCAATTTCACCAATTCTCCGCCTCCGCGTTTTGTTCTTTCTAGTATAGACTGTAGTTTTTCAGCATCTATGAGTTCAGTCACAGGAATACCGCCAACAGTAGTATATCTCGGTAGTGGCACCATGGTATCGCCATGTCCACCAAGCAACACTGCCTGAATGTCTTTTGGCGACACATTTAATTCCTCAGCGATAAAAGCACGGTATCGAGCAGTATCCAATATTCCGGCCATACCCATCACTTTATTTCTTGGGAATTTTGATGTCAAATGCGCCTGATAGGTCATCACATCTAGTGGGTTTGAAACCACAATGATGATACAGTTGGGCGAATATTTCACCACTTGTTCTGTAACTGCACCTACGATTCCTGCATTGGTAGCAATGAGGTCGTCACGCGTCATACCGGGTTTGCGAGGCAAGCCCGAAGTGATTACCACCACATCAGAGTTGGCAGTTTTGGAATAATCGTTTGTGCTGCCCACAGTGCGAGTGTCGTACAAGTCTATGGGTGCTTTTTGCCAAATGTCAAGCGCCTTGCCTTCAGCAAAACCTTCACGAATATCGAGCAATACCACTTCATTGGCTATTTCCCTGTATGCCAATACATCGGCACAGGTGGCACCTACATTACCGGCACCTACTACAGTTACTTTCATTTTTTATATTTAAAATGGAAAAGGTTGAGGTTGAAACAATATTACTTCTCTCTTGTGAGTAGCCACAGCCACCCAAAGCACCGCAAAATTAGAAAAGAGGCTTGTTTATTTGCTCTTTTTAGTGAAAAATATTGTTCTAAAATTATTTTAGCACACGAGAAATATACTTTGAAAATTCTTAAGAACTATATTTGTTATAAATAATACGAAAATCTATTATGAAATGGGACTTGTATATGCAGATATAGAATTAATAAACAGCGAAGACCTTACCCTTGCAAAAAAATTTTACATTGGGGAAGAGGAAGTTAAGCGCACACGAGTAAATGCCTTGGTTGATACAGGCGCAGTAATGCTCACCATTAATGATAGCATTAAAGAACAACTAGGTTTAGAGGCGAATGAAGAAAGAACTGTGCAAACAGCAGATGGAAGAATAATTAAGCTAGAAGTAGTTGGGCCTATAGAAGTTAGGTTTAAAAATAGACGAAGCATTACTCAAGCTCTAGTGATGCCGGGCGATAATGAAGTTTTACTTGGCGCAATACCGATGGAAGAAATGGATGTGCTTATTCACCCAACGCGTCAAGAATTAATTGTGCACCCAGACCACCCATATTTGCTCAAATAAAACTAAAAGGATGGAGATTTGCCTGATTAAATGCTATTGATTAATCTTTTTTGGTAAACATACTTTTAGAGGGATAAACAAATATTGTATCCAATATGTGACTTAAATCCATAAAAAAAGAGCCAACATTTCTGTTGGCTCTTTTTTTATAAATTATACTTTCTAGTCCCTGAAAAACTCCATAGAGCCGGCTATGGTAATATCTTCGCCAACTACAGCGGCTGGGTATGTACCTACTCCGAAATCTGTTCTTTTGAGCGTAGTGCTAAACTTGAAACCTGCAAAACGCTTTCCTTTCATCATCGGATGGTCGTTCACACCGTTAAATGTAACATCCAAAACCACAGGTTTAGTCACTCCATGCATTGTCAAATCGCCTTCCAATTTGAATTTTTTACCATCTACTTTCTTGAAAGTTTTGCTTTTGAAAGTGATGTTTGGGTATTTGGCTGCGTCAAAGAAATCCGGGCCTTTCAAATGGTTGTCTCTGTCGGCAACATCAGTATTAATTGAATTTACATCGATGGTGGCTTCAAAAATCGCTCCTTCAAAAGTTTCATCTTTAGAAGTGATTTTTACATCGTATTTTTTAAAATCGCCTGTAGTTTCCGACATCATTAAGTGAGTTGTCGTAAACCCAAGCTTGGTGTGTGTTTTGTCAAGCGACCAAGTAACTTGTGCAAAACTGTTGGCAACAGCCAATATGATGGCCGAAGCAAATACTGTCATTTTTTTCATTTTTGAAATGGTTTAACGGTTTAATGAATGAAACAAAAAGATTAAAAATCTGAAGTTTGTTTAAAAATGTATGGAATTAGTATCCACACGTTTCTTTAACACAAACCTATGTATAAATGTTCAATGTAGGTACATTTATTTTTTCTACTTTCGGAAATGATGTTTAATCCTATGTTCATTAATCTTTTTAATAAGCTGATTGAGTGGATTTTACAAGATTGTATTAGATTGCCGTTCTATGAAAAAAGTATTGTTTGTATGCTTGGGTAACATTTGCCGTTCCCCTATGGCTGAGGCCATATTAAAGAATAAAATTGAAAAGCTGGGTTTGAGTTCGGCACTCGAGTGTGACTCGTGTGGCACAGCCAATTACCATATTGGTGATGAGCCCGATTATAGAACTATGAAAATATTGGAAAACAACGGCATTAAATTCAAGCATTTGGGACGCCAGTTTTCAAAAACAGATTTTGAGACTTTCGATTTCATCTTTGCTATGGACAAAGAAAATCTTAGAAATGTGCAAAAGCTTGCTCCAAATGAAACGTTAAAGCAAAAAGCCATGCTTTTCAGGGAATATGACCCTGTAGATGGGGGTAGGGAAGTCCCTGATCCGTATTATGGAACGATAAAAAATTTTGAAGAAGTATATCAAATGCTTGACCGCACCTGCGATTGCTTTATAAAAAAGCATTTTAGTGAGTAGTATCTGAGATAATAAAAAAGAGTTTGGCATAAAAATATATACCAAACTCTTTTGTGATAAATACTAATATTAGTTTAGAATACCTTTATTAATGCCACTCCATGGCTGGCGATGGTAGTTTGGAAGGTGCTTTCAAACTTGCCCAAGTCTTTTTGGCGCCACACATCGCGAACGGTTTTTGAGCCGGAAAGCTTGATGTCGGCAAAGTTGAGGGTAATATTTGAAGTTTCGTTACTCATGTTGAATATGCCCACCGCTTTTGAGCCATCTTCCATTTCTTTCACCCATATTTGATAATCGGGCTTGTTAATAACTCTTATTGCTTGTTTTCCTGCGGGGTCTTGGTTGATGTCTATTACTTCGCTGTTTTTAAGCAATCCTAGCGTGAAATCGTCCAATTGAGCCATATCGCAGCCAATCAACAAAGGCGAAGCAAGAAGCGACCACAAAGAAATGTGGGTGTACTGTTCATTGACTGTAAGCCTTGAATTTCTCAGTTTTGGCCCCCAGCCTACTTTTCCTACTACGAGCATGTCGGGGTCGTTCCAATTGCCGGGTTTGGCGTAAGGATACAAATCAGCCTGTCCAAATCCAATGCCGGCCATGCTCTGCCAAGTGTCTTCAATATCTCCTGTGGTACGCCAGCTGTGTGCGTTTACCTCTTTTCCCCATTTCCAAACTTCTCCTATTCCATATTGGCAAAGGCTGTAATACATATCCCTGTTGGTTTTTTCCAATGCTTTTTGCATGGTTTTGTAGGGTGCTTGCACTATGGCAAAATCTTTGGGTGTTTTCACAGTAGGAACCCATCCATTCTTGGGGTAAACAAGGTTTTTTCTCATTTCAGGCAAGTCGTTGTATGAACACAAATCGTATTTGATATAGTCTATGCCCCATTCTGCCCAAGTATTGGCATCTGTTTGCTCATATTTGTAGCTGCCTTCGTAGCCACCGCATGTTTTAGGTCCGGGAGATGAATAAATTCCTAGTTTTAGACCCATACCATGTATGTCATCGGCCAATTTTTTCATATCGGGAAATTTTTCATTGGGCTGCAATACTCCTTTGGCATCGCGCTGCGACTCCCAGCCATCGTCAATATTCATATATGTCCAACCATAATTAATGAGGCCTTTATCAACCATCGCTTTGGCAGAGGAGCGTACTTTTTCATCGCTAACAGCTAGACCCCAACAGTTCCATGAGTTCCAACCCATAGCAGGAGTGAGTGCCATTTGGTCGCCAATTACTATTTTAAGGGTGCTTTTAGCTTCACCGTAAGTGTTCTTTGCCGTAGTTTTTACTAAGTATGTGCCTTTTTCTTTTACACTGCCGGTGATGATACCTGTTTGCGGATCTAAGCTAAGTCCGGTCGGAAGTTTATCTGCGCTGTAAACAAGTGGTGTAGCACCTGATGCCGCTATTTTAAACAAGAAAGGCTTACCCGGACGAGCTCCAAAGACTTTAGCACCGTTAATTTTAGGTTCTTTTTTCTCAAACGGAGTGAGGATAAAAGGTACTTCTTGGGATTCGCTAAAGCCATTTTTTGATTTTTCATCGGTAAATGTGTATTTGGCTGTGGTGTTTTCAAACGCAGGAAGCACAAATTCAAAAGCAAAAGGATTATTATTGCTCAATGTTGCATAGACAGAGTAGGATGCCAATTTCTGCCCGGAAATGTTGCTTGTTACTTCTATGGAAAGCGTTCCTGAATACGAAGCTATCTCAGCCGGGCCATTCGACTCTACATAAATAGTTTTGGTAAAAGAACCGTTTTCTCTAAACTGAAACGGAGATTTACTGAAATCAATCTTTAAATAATCGGCCACATCTACCATGCTAATGCCATATTTGGCAGCCATGCCTATGCCTCCGTTGCCAATTTGGTCAAAAACCCTGATGGCAATTACATTTTCTGCATCCCAACGAATGGCTTTGTGATTGCTTGGGATAGCATATCTTCTGTGTACATTGTAAGCAGAGTTTTCAGGAGTATTGATTGTATTGCCAAAAGTAAACTTTTTACCTCCATTTTCGCCAATCAATTCACCATTTAAAAAGGTTTGGTCATGGTCATCAATAATGCCAAGCAAAATTTTTAAACTATCTTTTAAGATAGAATTTTGTTTTAATGACGAAGGAATGAATACCCTTTTCCTATACCAAGCATAGCCATCATAATTGTTATAGCCTTGGAATTCCCAAAAACGATTCACTTCTATAGGGTTCCATTCAGCATCGTTTAGTTCGGGCTTTGCCCAGGCCATATCGTCACCTTTTTTGAATTTCCAGCCTTTAGAAATGTCTATTTCCTGTGCAAACAGTGCAACAGAAACAAATGTAGCAAGTAGAGTTAAGTGTAGTTTTAGCATTATTATTGTATAATTTAATGAAAATATTGTGCGAAAGTAGTAAAAACAGGTATATATAAAAAATGCCACTGAGATGAGCAGTGGCATTTCTTCTAAAAATAATGCTAAATAATTATTTTTGTCCCAAAGCAGTTCTGATACCTAATTCCAGACCTCTCAACTCTGCCAAACCTCTAAGGCGGCCTATGGCGGTGTAGCCAAAATAAGCTCCTATTTTGTTCAAATCGTCAAGCATTTGGTGACCGTGGTCGGGACGCATAGGTATTCGAACTTTTCGTTCATTGGTCATTTTTACGATTTCATACATCACTTGGGCCATGTTGGCATTGCCCTCAAGGTGGTTGGCCTCGTAAAAACTGCCATCTTGGGTGTGTTGCACACTCCGTAGGTGGATGAAATTAATTTTGTGTCCCAATCTTCGCACGATTCCGGGCAGGTCGTTGTCTAGTCTAGCACCAAACGAACCCGTGCAGAAGCACAGACCATTTGCCGGGCTGTCCACTTCAGATGTGAGCCACTTGGCATCGGCTTCGGTGCTTACTATTCTTGGCAGGCCAAAAATCGGCCTTGGTGGGTCGTCCGGATGAACGGTCATTTTTATGCCTAAAGCTTCTGCTTCTGGGATCACTTTTTTGAGAAAATAGATATAGTTGGCCCGCAACTGATTTTCAGAAATTTGGTCATAAGTGGCCAATTGTTCCAAAAATTGCTCTTTCGTGAGATCGTCTACCGTGCCGGGAAGCCCCATGAGCAGCACTCTTTCTATTTCTTTTTGCTTTTCAGGCGAATGCGTAGCCCATTGCTTTTTGGCTTTAGCCACCAACTCGGGTGCAAAATCTTTTTCTGCACCTTTTCTTTTCAGTACATCTATCTCAAAAGCTATGTAGTCTAAATTATCAAATAAGAGGGCTTTTGAGCCGTCTTCCACTGTAAAATCGAGGTCAGTGCGTGTCCAATCCAAGATAGGCATAAAATTGTAGCATACCGTTTTGATGTCGCATTTGGCCAATGCATGGAGACTTTCTATATAGTTTTTTATGTATTTGTCTCTTTCAGCACCTCCGGTTTTTATTTGTTCGTGCACAGGTACGCTTTCTACCACCGCCCAATACATTTTGGCATCGGCTATTTGTTTTTGCTGCTTTTTGATTTCGTCTACTGTCCACACATCGCCACATTTGAAGTGGTGCAATGCAGAAACGATTCCTTCTGCGCCCGCCTGTTTGGCAGAACTGAGCGGTACGGTGTCAAACTTCCCGAACCAACGCCAGGTTTGGAGTAAATTCATAATTATTAATGCTAAAATAATATACTAAGCCATAATTGATTTATGAATTAACTTAGTAAATCGTGTGAAAAAAACTATACATTAAATACCATTACTTCACTCTCACTCAAAGCTTCAGGAAGTGGTATATTATCTTCAATAAGAGTTTCTAAATGAAAAGTAATAGCCTCGTAAATATTTTGTTCTACCATTTTCTTGTCATTTCCTGAGGCTGCAATACCTGGTAAATCTGGAACATAGGCCGAAAATCCGGTATCTGTTTTTTCAAAAACTACTAAATACTTGACCATATTATTTCAGTTTAGCTTGTTTTAAAATACTATTTAGCGTTCCGGGAGCTATATCGTCAGACAATTGATGTGCTGCAATAGTAACTAAACCCTCTTTTAGTGGATGTTTATATTGTCTATGACTTCCTTTTTGTCTAGCCAAATACCATCCATCTTGTTCTAAAATGTTTATTATTTCTTTGAACTTCACTAATAAAAGTAGTTTATTTTAGGAATGATTCAAAATATTTAGCTTTGTAGTTATTTAAATCCCGTTCCAAGCAATAAAACCACCATCTACGGGCACTACAACTCCAGATACAAATTTTGAGGCATCACTTGCCAACCAAATGAGCGTGCCAACCAGTTCTTCGGGCTTGCCAAAGCGTTTAAATGGTGTATTTTGAATAATGAGCCTTCCTCTTTCTGTAAGGCTGCCATCTTCGTTGGTCAACAGCCTAAGGTTTTGCTCAGTAAGAAAATAGCCCGGAGCTATGGCATTTACCCTGATTCCTTCGCCAAATTTCAGAGCCATTTCCATGCTCATCCATCGGGTATAGCCGTCTATGGCTGTTTTTGCTACAGCATAACCCATCACTCTGGTTTGGGCTTGAAAGGCAGTCATAGACGATATGTTGATGATAGAACCAGCTTTTTGTTTAGCTATTACTTGTCCAAAAACGTGGGTTGGGTAAATAGTACCTTGCAAATTGAGTGCTAACACCGCATTCAAATCGGGCATATTAATATCAAAAATGGTTTTATCGGGCATAATTGTAGCACCCGGCATGTTTCCGCCTGCACCATTTACTAATATGTCTATTGTACCAAATTCTTTTAATATCACTTCCTTTGCAGCTTCTAGTTGCTCTATATCTAGTACATCGGCAGCCACTGAAAGTGCTTTGTAACCTTTTTTTCTTAGGATTTCTGCTTTTTCTTCGCCCAACTCTTTTCTTCGCCCTATGATTACGATATTTGCTCCTGCTTTTGCCAAGCCTTCGCAAAAAGCTGTACCCAATACGCCCGTGCCACCAGTAACTACAGCTGTTTTATTTTTTAACTGAAAAAGATTCATTTTTTTGTAGATTATTTACTATTTCTTGGCAAATATATAAGCTAAAAAGTGGCCTAAAAGCCAAAAAATCAAATCTTTTTACGCAAACGATTGAAAAATATATTCTATTAATTTAAAATTCAGTGTTTTGTAGGAATAAAAAGGCAATAATGTAAATGTGGAGTAACCTAAAATAAAAAAGCCTCGCAAATATTTTTTGCAAGGCTTCCTAATGATAAATCGCTGATAATGAGAACATTACTTCTGGGTTGTAGGATATCACCCCAACTTATAACACATTAAAAATCAAATACTTGATGTCTTTGCAGTTTTTAAGATAACCGAGCAGGTTAATTAAAATTTGTATCTATTTTGACACTTTTTAGTTGCCATACAAAAGCAAATACAAACTATTTTAGGATTTGAAACCTACAAAAGGATATAATTTAGTATAAAAAATAAGGCTCTATGCCATTGCCTTGCTTTGAATAAAGAATTTCTATGTAATCTATACTTTATTTATAAAGCTGGCATATAGAAGCTATACTAAAAATGGATAAATATCCTCTTCTTTTAAGCCTGTAAACTGACTAAATTCACGTACAGAGATAAAAACCTTCGTGGTTTTTCCAAATAGTAAACGTGCAACAATATTTGCTTAAAAACAGTGCATATAACCATAAATTGTATTTGAGTGAGAATTTCCTATAATTAAGCTAAAAATCGTTTAGACTATCTAATACAATGGTTAAGGCGTTAAGCAGGTAGAACCCTGTTTTCCATGTTGGAAATATCCAGACTGGTCATATTTTCAAGACGGAACAATAAGTGTGACTACCAGTTTTATACTTTCTACAAGTCTAAAATGGATTAGAAAGAAGTATTTAGAATTATAAGAATTTAGTAAAAGGTCTCAATCATTTAAATGGTTGAGACCCCTTTATTTTTAACGTAATAAATTAAAAATATAGTTTATTAATAAAAGTCTAAATATTTAGTTTTTTGATTGAAAAAATACTTAAACGAGCAATTTGGTCCAATTTTCGTTCTTAAGATGAGTGTTGTTTTTTAAAGCGATAGCTTCATGAACTTTCTTGGCAAAAGCGTAGCACGTGGCCTCACGCAGCCCTTGTTCTTCGGCCACTTTACGGGGCGATACCTTGGGGTTGTTATAGATGAGATAGGTTAAATAGAGGGCTTTCTGGATTGGAAAATGCACATTCTCAAGCAGGGTTCGCGCGATGGCCGATTCTTTGTGTCCACATGATTTGCACTTGCAAGTATGTGTAAATTTATTTACCACATAAAATCCCTTATAGCCACATTTCCTGCACTTGTACTGCCCTTTCCATTTCAGCCCAGCCATGAAGTTGTAGGCCACTTCCTCGCTGTGGAAAGTCTTGATGAAATCATCGAAAGACACATTCTTGTCCATCAATCTTGCCTCTCGAAGCACATCGATGTCATGGACGAGTTTATCGTGATCTACCTGTAGGAGCTCGTACATTCGCCCCAGTTCTGTTGCCTGGTTTTCTAGCTGAAGGTTGGCTTTGGTCAATTCCTCGGTGCGTGCTGCCACCTCTTGTTCTAGCTCCTTGCTGTAGGAGTCTTTTAGGGCTTCGTTTTCCTGCGATGCCTGAAGTGCCAACTGTTGGTACTTTATTGTTATCATGTGTTCTTCCTCCTTTTCTCTCCTTAGCTCGTTGATTTTTGCAGATATAGAGTAGGAAAATAGCAAGGCGTCAATGAAGTTGAAGTTCAGAATTCGGGGAGATAATAGATAAATGAAGTTGGGTATCAAGGTTAATTTCTCGGTGTGCAGCGAGTTGAATATGAATCCCGCCAATACTATCCAAAACGAAACCAAGAAATATCCGGCAGGTCGAAACCCGTTCCATAACGAAACATGGCCTGCAATAAGGCAAGGTAGAAGCACTGCCACATCAACCGAGGTATCGTGCCAGAGGGGGTTCTTGGTGAGATAGCCCATGCAAAACAGCCCAACCCTGGCCACAATCATGCCTTTCAATATTTTGTCCAGAACTGGGTACAGCAGCTTGGTGTTCAAGAATTGGCGTGTGTAAAGTAGCAAGCAGATGGTGGAAAACATCACACACAAAGTGAGATATTGGAAATCAAACCCAAGCCAAGGAATCAAGAACTGGATGCTTCCCCATGCCAGCTGGGCATATATGACGATGCCTAGAAGGTAGAGCGTGTAGTAAGTGTATATCTTTTCCCTTGTTCGGGCCAAGAGCATCAAGTTATAGACCATCACAACAAGTATCACGCTTGTGAAAATGGAATAAAGCGAGAATTGGATCATCGACCCCTGCTGCACATCTTCGTAACTTCTTGCCCTGAATCCTAGTCCGGTTTTCAAGTAGCTCCTCATCATCAGTATGTATCGCGCGGTGTCTCTGGTGTATGGCAGGTCGAATAATATATTAAAGGCAAATATGTTTTTTTTGTAAAATGGGGTGTTCATCCCCACTTCCCTCGTCTCCCAGGTGCCATCTTCGTTTTTAAGATACAAAGTCGCATCGAAGTAACGAGCCGTGTGAAGCACTATCGAATGTCGGCTCTGGTTGAGAATGCTTACTCTCAGCCAATAAATCTCGTTCTTCCCTGCTAGCGATTGTTGCTTGGGTAGTTTTCTGAATTCTAACTCGTCATTGTTCATGATTCTCTCTGGCGTGAGTGGTCGATGATCCTTGGTGGAGATTATCTCAAAATCGCAGTCGATAGCTCGGTCATTTTCCCCGAAAATGTTTATGGTCTCTTGTTGAGGATTAGCCCCAAGGACACTCACTTGACCAGCACTCGCTAGCAACAAAAAACATATAAACTTCACTAATACGCCTCTCATACTTGCTCTATTGCCATTTACGCTTCTTTGGAAAAATACATATCTGAAAATCAGATATTTAGCTGTTTTAATTAATTATTCTTGTAATATTTCAAAAACCAGCTATTGAACAAAAATAATAATAATTATAATTATTCCTATGATATTCATCTCGGTTTAGCGCTACCAACAGTTTTATTAATAATAGCTAATAAATAGATAATTATGAAAACAAAAACTACTACCATCGCGGGTCGAGTGGCCACTGCTATGGGATTTATGATCATCTCAGCCTTTGGTTTAAGGGCTCAGACAGTACTAGCAAAGTGGGAATTCTTCGGGCTCGGTGGGGCTACCACGGTTGGTGCATATTTCAATGTAAGTGGTGTGGACAACTCGAATCTCAAGACGACATTCGGGTCTGGTTTCACGGCAACAAATTACAACGGCAATGGCTTCACGGCCAGAAATCAGACAGCCATATCACTCAGCGAAGCCTTGGCCGATAATGATTATTTTGCGTTCAAGATTAAGCCCTCTGCCGGCAAAAAATTGACGGTGAGCAAGATAGTAATACGACCAGTGAGCCAGAGTAGAACCCGAACTTTTGTCATTTTCAGTAGCAAATCAGGCTTCAATGCGGGTAATCAAATCGCTGTTTTCACCGCTACAAGTGGGCTGAATGGTGAAATCAAAACAGTTACTCTTCCCGGTCAGAATGATCTCGATGCAGAGACGGAATTCCGTTTTTATGTATACGGTCATAACAACCAGTACGAGGGCGTGGGGGCCGGTAATGGGGATGGTGATGATATCATTGTGGAGGGTTCGGTGGCAGATGCTACTTCGCCCTTTCGAGTACCGGAGAACCCATCTGGAGTAGTTAATGGTTTAAGCTACAAGTATGTAGAAGGTAGCTGGAGTTCATTGCCCGATTTCAACATACTTACGCCCATAAAAACGGGTACAGGCGGCAGCTTCGACCTTTCTGTCAGGAATCGCGATGATAATTTCGCACTGGAGTTCTCGGGGTTCATCGAGGTGCCTAGCACAGGGAATTACACATTTTTCACCACCTCTGACGATGGTAGTAAGCTCTACATCGGTTCCACAGAAGTGGTAAACAACGATGGCTTGCATGGTAGCCAAGAACGTGCTGGTTCCATTGGCCTTCAGGCGGGGAAGCATGCCATCAGGGTGACTTATTTTGAGGCCACGGGCGGTCAAAACCTGGCCGTGAGCTATTCTACCACGGGCATCAATAAATCAATCGTCCCAGCTTCTGCATTGTTTAGACTTCCCTCGGCAACACCCCCACCTACCAGCCGAAGGAACGAGATAGCGGTAAATTTGAACGGTTCATTAATGGATTTTAATCCCACCAAGCCCCTGACGGATGCCATGCTGACGCACAGGGAATGGGAGCGAATTATGCCCAATGGAAGTATTAATGGTAAGGCTACCCTCGATACCAATTATTGGCCTGTGGAAGATGCAAAATGTCTTGTTTATGCAGGGTTGTCCACTGGAGACAATTATGGTACCTACTCGCTCACTTTCACAGGCAGGGCAAATGTTACCAGTCCACATGGCACGGTCAACAATTATGTTTACAACTCCATCACCGGTATCTCCACGGCTAAAATTGTCATTACCAACACTAACAATGCTGATTTTTTCATTGAGTTCAGGAACACCAATGGCGGGATTAAAAATGTGAAGTTGATGCGTCCCACGTTTCCGGGTAGCACTGAGTCTTTCAATCCCTCTCAGATGTTCAACCCAGTGTTTCTCAATGCCATACAGCCTTTCGGCATGTTGAGATACATGGACTGGACCGCCACCAATTTCAATGGCGATTCACTTTGGAGCGATAGAACACGGATGTATCATGCCCGCTGGAAGCCGCCAACCCAACCCGGAAGAACGTACGGTTGGCAAGGCAGAGGTGCACCATGGGAAACAGTGATTATCTTGTCCAATTTGCTAGGTAAAGACGCTCATATTTCTATCCCCCACAAGGCCACCGATGATTACATCAGGAACTTGGCTAGGTTGTTTAGGGACGGAAACCAGTACACACCAGGCCTACGTTCCGACCTGAAGCTGTACGTGGAATACTCTAACGAAATATGGAACTGGGCATTTAGCCAAACGGGATGGGCGTTGAAAAAGGCCCTTACCATTCCTGCTCCGCTAAACTTTGATGGTATATTTACTGATGCCAACGGAATATCGAAGGACGACTCTACCACCATTTGGTTGCGCTACAAAGCCAACCGCACGGTTGAGATAAGCAATATTTTTCGTCAAGAATTCGGGGATGGGCAGATGATGACACGTGTTCGTCCTGTGCTACACTATCAGCAAGGGTCGCTTAATTCTCAGGGTAAGATGCTTTATTTTCTAGAAAATTATTATTCTAAAGCACATCCTGCATCTAACGTGACTACACCCAGGCCCATCAACTATTTCATCTATGCGGGCGGTGGTTCCACTTATTTCTACCCCCAAGATGCCCCGGATTTAACCCTCGATAACATTTGGAACAGACGTGACTTCGATTCGGAAATCTGGTTGGGAAAACTACGTCAGGATGCTTTTATCACGAAGATGTATGGGATGGAATTATTATCTTATGAGGGAAACACCCATAATATTAACAAGAGAGTGGCAGATTCTGTATTGAGAATTGCCGATGACGACCCTAGGATGTATGATGAGTTCCTAGAAAAGCAACGGGCATGGAATAGCATTGACGGGGGGATAAACGCTTATTTCACATTAGTTACAAACAGTTTCTATGCCCTTTTAAGGAACATTAATAACCTGAACACGCCCAAGTACAATGCGTTGATGGAGATGATAAACACCACTCCACAACCCGTAACATTTGGACTAAAAGCCCCGTTCAGCACTGTGGCTGGTGCCTTCTTTAAGCGAGCACCCGAGTGGAACAACCCCTCGAATGCCCCCATCGACTTGTCGGGTACTAGCAAAGAATGGGCTGGCTATCCATTCACAACAAGCAATGTTGGAAATCATTATCTGCAAATTGTCTACAGTACCACTTCTGCCGCCACAATCGAGGTAATGCTCAGCGGACAAGTAATCACAGTTTTGAGCGTACCCAACACGAGCAACGTGGCAACCACCATTTCTGGGATTCCTCTCTTGGCTTTGACTACCAATAAGCTATATGTATTACGAATAAAAGCCGGTGTTTCTACTTTAAAGCTAAGAAATGTTGCGGTGACCCAGAATTCAGGGGGAAGAGCAGAATCTAGTGATTGGGAGACGGCTATGGACGGCTCTAAGCCTGAAATTAATTTATATCCAAACCCAGCTACTGGACAGGTCACATTAGAGGTTACTGGCAAAAATGAAAATTTGGTTACTTTCTCTAACATAGAGGGCAAGATAATCTCAACACAAATTTTCAGCCCGGGTAAGCATCACGTAGATATATCGGGCTTTTCTCAGGGTGTCTACCTTGTGAAGTTCTCTAGTGGGTCTTCTGTGGTTTTTAAGAAACTTATTGTACAATAAGTAAATAGTGTAGATAGTAATTGTTTATATGTTATGAATAGGGTTCTGTTTTGCAGAACTCTATTTTTTTTAAAAAACTTTGCTACATTATGTCATTTCTATTTTACCAATACTTTATTACCCATTAACGTTAAATTAACTACAAAGAAAAGTTTTAATATTCGGTTTTAGACAAGCCCCATCACACCCGAAGGGGGAATCCATACATTAATAATTATCCGCCATTTATCTGCCAAGCTTGTACTTTTCTTTTCTTGGCGAAGCCATACACCCATTTGATATGTTTATCTCTCCAAGATTCGTATTGTATGTTGTTGGATTTTAGCATTGTAATTGTGTAATAAAATTATGATAATAGTGATCTCCAAAATATAGGAAATACTAATGTCCTATAATGCCTAGAGGCAATCAACCCTAAATAAGAGAATTGATTCTTAAAAATTGAGATGTCTTTTTCATGGTTCAATCTTTCCATATTTAATTCTTCTTTCATCTCATTTTCATAATCCAACATACTTTCATGTAATTTTATAGAATGTTTTGTTTTCCCATAGTTTGAATCGCTATTTTGGGTAAAAAGACTTTCTTCAATATTCTGAGTAGGATACCAAAGTTGTAAATTAATATCAGGGAAATGCTGTGAAATTAGTGCCCTTAAATCTTGATATGTACTTTCATCTTTTAAGATAACACACCATTCAGCCAAGTAAGTCAATAATATTGATGATTTTTGCTCTTTTCTATTACCATTCACATGAGATTCAATTAGCTCATCATGGTTTTTATAAAACAAAGGAAAGAATGAAGTAGATTTATAAGTCATATTGATTGTACTTACTATTTTAGAAAGCCAGTCTTTAGCTTCATTTAACTTATTTGTTCTATATAACAACAACAACGCTAGACAAATATCTATACAATGTTCATCGTATTGAGGATACTTACTACCAGCATTATTGTTTATGAAGTTATACAAAGCATTAGCGATGTACTTGGAATCATTTAAAGTATTATCAATTAGCTTTTTAAATTTTCCACTATCGGTCTGCTTATGCAACATATCGTACTTATGAAGACCATTGAGACCAATTGTAGCATAAATTCCAATAAATTCATAACATATCAAGCAATATTCAGAATGACATAGTTTACCTAAATAAGAGAAAGAATCTTTTACAAAGCAGTGCCGAATAGTCTTTTTTAAATAAGTATATTGTATTTGTTCTAAAGTGTTAAAAATATTAAAAATCTCTATAAATAAGTTTTTATTCTCTAAAAGCTTAGCATCTAACAAATACTTCCAAACTATTAACGAGGCTTTTTCTGCTGATAGGAGGGAGTTCCGAATGTTGTTTTGCTCCTCACTCCATTTAAATATTATATTTAAACAAATATTTAAAAGCCTCAGGCGCTTTTGTCTTTGTGCTATTTTTTCATTTTCATTTTTTGCTAATAATTGATTGAAGAGCTTTGTGACATGTGACAAATCATAATCATTTATATCAATAAAAGCCAAGGACTTTCTTAGTAAAAGTATTGTTTCCTTCGGAAGCAGTGATTCGTTGAAAAGATATTTTTCAACTAACAATGTAATTTTGTCAATATCCCAATCTATTAACTCTATGCCATCTTCCTTCAACTTTTCAATATAATTCTTCCAGTTATCTAAAGCCGTTTGTTCAATAATTCCATTAAAAGCAAAGATTATTTTCTTAGGATATTTTTTTTCACTCGCTGTTAGTTTTGATCTAATATAGACATCTGTGATTTCATTAATTGATTGTCGGATTGAGTTCTTTCCTGAATCCCAATTTTCACGAGTTAAATCTCCTTGCTTAACTGAAATTAAAAATACTTTTTTAACATAATCTTCGAAATCCAGTCCAAATGCTGCAATATCCACGCCAAATTGTCTGCCTTTTTGTGGTCTAGATTTTGGTTCTATACTCATCGCAAAAAGTAGCTCGACTAAAAGCTTATCCAGTTCCCCATCTTCTTTTAGAAGCCTGATATAATCACGTAAAATTAATTTCATTTCTTTAACGCTATTAATCTCATTCTTATTCTATGTAATTCAAAAGCAGCAGGGTCAATGTATTCTGCTCTTGGCATTTCGAAACTAGTATGAAAATGACCTAATTCAGATTCCTCTGAATACTTTTCATCAAATTTGCCAAACAAAATTGGCCCAGTTCTTAGAAAAACATTACTAGCCACTTGAGACATAAAACTCCCTTCTTCAGCTTTATCCCATAATTTATTCTGCTTTTTTTGAAATGCTTTTTGAAACGTTTCTATTCTTTTATCCGAACCACTTAATTCCGGTAAAAAAGGCAGTTCTTTAATCTTATTGTAATAATTATCAACATTGGTTATGATATACTTTAGGGTTTCTTTTTTTATATCCTGCGAAACTTTCCACTTAGGCTTTACATGCTCTTCTAACACAGTAGGATATGTGTAGCAGATATAGTTATAGAAAATTTCATTTATTCTATTACAAAAAGTTATACAATGTTCTGAATCAAGAATAGAAAGCATCAAAGTGGCTAATGCATCTTTTGAATAAACAAAACCAATAACTGCTGAAATTATCTTATCAATTTGTTCCTCATTTAGTTTATTCAGTAGTTCAATGTCGAACTTTAACTCATTTGGGAAATCAATCGAGGTTATAAAAAGTAAAGAATCCAGCAAATTTATTTCAGAACTTAAAAACCAGTCGGTTATATGATAGGAAAATAAGTTAAAATCTAAATCAGCAATTTCCTTCAGTTGATATTTTATAGTTTTAACTTTCTGTCCATTTTTTAGCCACTCTTTTAATACTCTGTAAGCATAATTTTTATTTCCCTTTCTAAATTTATTATTAATATACGATTCAATATAATGAATATATCCTGTGTGTTCACTCGGATTTTTTAGAAGATTAAAAATAATATTCTCAAACCAAGTACTAGTTTCGGCTTCGTTATCATTTCTCCAAATATAATCAGCTATTGGATATTGAAATTCTATATTAGGGATAATGGAAAGTTCAGTAATTTTTTCAGCAGCTTTGGGGTATTTTTTTAATAGATCTAGTAACCCGCTGGTTGCCTGAAAATTTACTTCTCCATATTTTTGATTAGTATATTCACAAAGTGTTTCGTAGGCTTCAATTTTTTCATTCTCAATTTTGTAATTTAAATTTCCTATCAGTAATAAGCCTGTTTTTATTGCTTCCTTATTTTCCGATTGAGTTAGAGTTAGTCCTACTTTCAAATATTTATTTACTTTGTTTATTTCCGAAAGACTTCTGCCAAGTGGATTGAGATAAGCAATCGTACTACCAGAACGCTTTTCGAAAATATAATCAAAAAGTTCTTCTGCTTCAAAAGGTTTCTGTTTTGGAAATTCAGTGAGAGAATTGAAAATCATATGAATAGCGCCATCACCTTTGGAAGCTTCAGTAATTAATTCTAAAGCGTTAAAAATTTCGTTTGTCTCAAGATTTAATATATGAAGTGTATTTGAGAATGCACCCATAACTTCAAAAAACATCCTATTTTTTTTAATAAAGAATGGGGAAAAATCAATACTAAAATACCTGTTACATTGAAAAATTAAATGTTCATCTTCATTTTCCATTTTTGAAATATTCCCTGATCTGTATTTCAAATTCCAGAATTCTTGAATTGATTTTTCTATGTCACCATTTTCATTGGTAATTTTAAAAACTATAAAAAAGTCTCTTATAGAAGTATTTAAAATCTCAATGGATGTTTTACTATTTGATAAATAGGTGGGTAATAATGGGATTACTATCTCCCTATCTAAAACAAACTTTAACTCTCCTGTTTCTAAACATTTGTAACATTTTTCAGCTAAATGAATTGCATCTGAATTGTGATCTTTCAAATAGTCAATAAGTAAATTTGTTTCTGGAATTGTGAAGGGATAATTCATACAGCATGATATATTATCAAATTTATGAATATTTTACTTTCTATTATTCAAATAATCTAAACCAAAGCTAACATAATAGAACATCTCGCTTATTTGGCTTTTTTGCATATTTCTCTACATTTTATACATTTGTACACCAAGTAAATCCTTATGTGTTGGGGTACTGGAATGGCACTTCGCTAAATAACACATAAGGTTTTGTTTTTTGAGCCCTTACTTTTATCAAAAATAATTTTGGGTGCATCAGATAAAATTTAGTGTCATTTCTCATGATGAATGACATAATTACGAAATCCCTTATTGATGCCTAAACTATTATTTCCTTTTATCCACACAATCGCTGCTAATACTCACCAAATTGAACATTTCGCGCATTCGGCTTCTTACTCGGTTGCCGTAAAGCGGCTCTATTTCTGAACTGCTAAGGTTGGTGGTGATGTCAGCACTTGCTTTTTTATGAAAAAAAATTAGGAAGTCGAAAAAAATACAGGACTAGGCAGCAAGCTAAAACAAAAAGCCTTCAAATCAAACGACTTGAAGGCTTTTTGAGAGAGTTACAAAACTCTTGTTATGTCGGGGTGGCAGGATGCTAACCCCGGCTTATAACACATTGAAAATCAAATACTTGATGTGTTTGCAGTTTTTAAGGTAACCGAGCAGGTCACTTAAAATTTGTATCTATTTTAACGCTTTTTAGTTACCACACAAAAGCATACTCAAATATAAATATTTTTAGGATTTGAACCTACAAAAAGATATAATTTAGCATAAAAAATATGGCTCTATGCCATTGGATTGCTTCGCTTTAAATAAAGAATTTTTATAGAAGCTATACTTTATCTATAAGGCTGGTATATAGTGGCTATACTAAAAATGGGTAAATATCTTCTTCTTTTAAGCCTGTAAACTGACTAAATTCACGTACGGAGATAAAATCCTTCGTTGTTTTTCCGAAATGAAAACGAATGTCTTTTAAAAGTTTTCTCGCTGTCTTGTCTTTTCTGCCTGTGATTCGCTCAACATCTTTTGGGTAAACTACAATCCTTTTCGGTAAAATATTGCTCATAGTGGTAAATATGATTTTTCTTATAACGATTATACTACGATTAGTATATAAAATTGGTGAAAATTTCAATTTAAACCAATATTAACCATGGCAAGACAAGGCGGAATACTCAAAATTAAAGGAACTGTAGGAGGTTTGACTTTCTATAAATCACAAGACGGGGATTTAGTAAGGGAAAAAGGTGGTGTTTCGGGTGAACGAATAGCAAATGACCCTGCTTTTGCTCGTACCCGTGAAAACGGTGCTGAGTTCGGAGAAGCAGCAACCGCAGGGAAGATTCTAAGAGATACATTGCGTAATCTCATGATGAATGCCTCTGACAATCGTGTTACATCAAGGCTAACGTCAGTGATGTCAACTATCAAGAACTATGATACTACATCTGGGAGAGGAGAACGTACTGTAGCTAATGGAATGCCTACGGGCATGATTGAGTTAAAAGGCTTTGATTTCAATGTTTCTGCTCCATTAGGAAGCATTCTTTTTAAACCATTTACTATTGATACTTTAATTGGCTCAATAAATATACAGAATCTAAACCCTGTTAATGATGTTGATTATCCTGTGGGAGCAACACACATGACTTTTAGCGGTGGTGTAGCCATAGTAGATTTTAGTACTGGAGATAAGGAAATGACATTGTTCAACCCTGTGAATATGATTATTTCTAACAATAGCGGAAATGTAAACCTTAGCTTGGCTGGTCCATTACCTCCAATAATTGGGAATAGATTCTTTTTACTAAAGGTTGAATTTTTCCAAATGGTAAATGGGCAACAATATTCACTAAAAAATGGTGCTTATAATGCCTTGACCATAGTTGAGATAGTCTAAACGATTCATGGCTTAATTATGGAAAATTCTCATTCAACTACAATTTATGGAACGGCAGGGGGAACTCTGCTTTCCATTTTTGGCAATTTACAAGCTGGGGATATTGTTAAAACTGTGAGCCTTGCTATGATTGGAGCGACTACCAGTTTTTTGCTTTCGATGGCTTTAAAATGGATTCACAAAAAGATTAATCTAGCTAATAGAAAATAAAAAAGTAATTAGAATAAAATGTAGCCTTGGTTTTTGATTAAATCAAGGCTATTTCTTTTATAATAATATAGCATAAATGCTTCCTTATCCCCCCAAAATAAAATAGACTAAAATTTATGATGGCTGCAACAACGCACCGACCCCCGAAGGATGAACTGCAAGGGAAAAATGATAAAGGCAAGGGTAGCGTGCAGCCAATTAAAAAACCAAAAAAATCCTAAAATTGAGGCTGTAACGCTAATTTATCACCCCTTGACTGTTCATTTTATCCCTTGCTATCTTGGAGGTGCAGCAGCCATTATAAATTTTTCCTTAGTGTATTTCTGAACCCGATTTTTCATCGGGTGAAGATAGTTAAACATTGCCATGCAGGGTTTGGCTGATTTTTTGCATTTGGGTGGGGGCTGCAAAAATAAGACATCCCTGAATGGGTGGCTTAGTTTTGCAGCCTATGAAGTGGGAAGCAAAAAGCATGACAAACCCCTGCCCTACGGGGTGGAAGGGGCAGTATTAGCCCCTTTGCAGATATTTAACATAAAATGAATTATGGAATGGCTTTGGTGGTGCGGTGGGTATGTGGGGCTGTTCCATAATGGAAGCGATTTTATGTTAAATAGCGTTGTGTTGGATGATGGTTTTTGGTGACAGTGCAGCCCTTTGCAGAACGTTTTTTGCCGTTCTTCGGAAAATGAGTGAATGACTGCCCTTCGACAAGCTCAGGGAAACAAATAAAGTATGATTACAACAGGCAAAAAAGAAAGGGCTGCATTGGGCTGCACATGGAGCCAAAACCAAATCAGTAGTATAGCTTTAGCGGAGCTACTGTAAATAGTGCAGCTCTTCCCGAAAAATTGGTTTGAGCGTTTGGATTGCAGGGCTTTCGGGATGTGCTGCTTCCTTAGTTGTTAGAATGATTGAGTTACTGCTTAGCAGCCTCTCAGCCTTTGAAAATAGGGTTGGGAATAGCGTTTGATAATGGCTATGCGATGAAATACTTGGGTTGGATTTTCAAAGGATGAGTGGCTGCGAGATCTAATAATAATTACCGTTGACTTAAAAACTCTTCATAATCTTCATAAACATGAAGCTTTTTAGCCAATACCACTGCCAATGCGTGTGTTGCCTGATATTCTCTATATGTTTTCATGTAGTTTTCGTCATTATTAATAAACGAAGCAGAAATTTGGTTATAGTCTTTTCTTAGCGATTCAATAAGATTAACAAATCGCATTTTTTCATCAATTGAATCTGATTTTTTATTCATTTCTATTGATTTAGCATGTAAATCAGACATTTTAATCTGATATGCTTGTTGTAATTTTTCATACTTGGCTTTCTCCTGTGCAAGTTTTGAATGCTCTAGCTTTATTTGTACAGCATTCACAATACTATCAATTTTTAATTTTGCTATTTTTTCAGTCTGTTCTATTTTAAATTTAATTTCTTTTTCAGCCAATGCATTCATTTTTAGATATTCTTGTTTGATAAAATATATCCATAAAGAAAGAAGTGCAATTATTGTAGTAAGTACAACGAATGTGTGCTTTTTAGCCAGTTTGAGAAGAGTGTTTGTCATGATTTTACTTTTTTATTTAAAATTAGATGTTGAATACTACTATGCCAAAGATTTTTTAAGTTTTACTAAAGTATCTATTTAAACTTTCACAATTGCACCATGGGAGTATGGTGCAATTCGAGACGCAATTATTTTATATATGTTACTAATAATTAATTAGTTATTAGGCTATATAATTTGGCTTGACTCAATTGTGGTGCAATTTAATGTAGGATGCGATAAAATAGTTATAAATATTTGTGTAGAACAGTATCAGTATTTAGTAATAGAATTAGATATCTAACAGAAAATGAAATTAGAGTAGAAGTTTGAAATGAATTAAAATAGTGTTTACTTTGTTCGTATAATAAAAGTGTTCGCGTTACACGAACAGATAAAAAACAAGAACAAGAAAGAGAAGAAACAGGACATGGAAGAGAACAAGATCATACAGATAGCCTTGGAGAACCTAGAGAAGAATACCTTGATAAAAGGTAAATGGAAGAATAATGGACCAAAAGAACTTGATGGACAAATAGAATTAAAGATAGATGATAAAACAATTAAACTTAATACTGAAATAAAGAACGAATTAAGAAATCATCAATTAAACAAGATCATTGAGCAAGGAGAGAAATACATGCCTTTGATAGTAGTAGCCAATAGAATTTTTCCAAATATAAAAGAGGAACTCCGGCAAAGAAATATTGCTTATTTAGATGGTACGGGCAACGTTTATATTAAACAAGAAGGAATGTTTTTATGGCTAGAAAATCAAAAAGCTGCTTCTACTGTAAATAATAAAACGAATGGAGTGTTTACCAAAACAGGCCTCAAACTGCTTTTTCATATTTTGTTAGATGAGGGATTGATACAAATGCCCTATCGCGAAATTGCAGGCATTACAAAAGTTGGATTGGCTAATATCAATTATTTGATGAATGGGTTAAAAGAGATGGGATTTCTTTTAAAGCTTAATGAAAAACAATATACACTCAGCAAAAAAAACGAACTTATGCAGAAATGGATCGTTGCATATGATGAAAGGTTAAAACCTGCTTTACATATCGGAACATTCCGATTTTTGAAAAATGAAGATTTTAATAACTGGAAACGACTTCCTGTCGGACAAGGTAAAACCTGGTGGGGCGGGGAGCCAGCAGCAGATTTGTTAACAGATTATCTGCAACCGGGTGAGTTAACTATTTACACTACGGAAACACGAAATGATCTGATCAAAAAGTTCAGACTGATTCCTGACGAAAACGGAAATGTAAAAGTATATCATAAATTCTGGTATCATGATGCGGTAAATGGAGATACTGTTCCTCCATTATTAATCTATGCTGACTTAATTAATACTCAGGATAGCAGATGTATTGAAACCGCTCATAAAATATATGATCTATTATTAAAAGATGAATTTGAAGGAAATTAGGCAGGAAGGCCTTAAAGATATTCTTGATACACTAGAAAATGTATTTGATAGAGTAGGTATTGATTTTTATTACATCATAGGAGCTATAGCTCGCGATATCTGGTATCAAAGGGAAAGCAAAATAAGCCGAACTACGAGAGATATAGATTTTGCCGTTCTGATTTCAAATGAGCAGCAGTTTGAGAAAGTTAAAACCATTTTAACAGAAGAGTTTGGTTTTCGCAGAGTAAAAGGTAACGAGTTTGCCTTGGAAAATGGTAAAATGACTATTGATATATTACCATTTGGTGCTATTGAGGCTAAAGATGGAACTGTAATTGTCAGTGGTCAGGGAATGCATCAGATCAAAGTTAATGGTTTTGAAGAAGTAGCAAAAGCAGGTGTAGCTGAAGTGAAACATGAAAAGTATACTTTTAATATAGCTACATTACCTTCCATTGTTTTATTGAAGATGATATCGTATGATGACAGACCTGAAGCCAGAGCCAAAGATGCTGGAGATATTGCTCAAATATTGAAAGTATACTTTGATATTGAGAGCAATTTGTTATTCGATGAACATTATGATATTTTAGAAAGAATAGATGAAGGTAGTGATATTTTGGCTGCTAGGGTAATTGGAAGAAAACTTATACCTATTCTAGCAAAGAATGAGGTTTTGAGAGAGCGAGTTATTCGGATATTAACTCAACATATTGAAACTGAAAAAGGTAATACTTTTGTGGATATTATGGCCAGTTCTTTACAAAAACCTATTAATTATTGCAAAAAACTTTTGGATGAAATATTGCAAGGTATTCAAGAATAATAGAAAAGTAGGAAATAGTTAAAATACAAGTTGAAATTTTAATTATTTTCGCTTGGCTTTGCATTGGGCTGCACATGGAGCCCAAAAAATATAATAGTAATATTAAAATGATTAGACAATGTATTGTCTATAATTCAGATCCTTTTGCTACAAAACCAATTTTAAAAGTTTCGGACGTTGACAACCTAGATTGCGAAGAATCTTGGTCTGATGGAATTAATTTTGTATCATAATGCTTATGCTAAGTATCCCATAGACTATAAATTTTTTAGCGATATTTCACATATCTTGATAAAAATTCTGGTAAAATTTGTGGATGTCTACAGCCTAATGATATTCTATCTTCATTTACCACCATAATAGTTCCAGTATAATATTGTTCAGATTCAGGTACTCAATAAATAATTTAACTGTTTATGGTTGACATATTGATATTTATTTATATTTTTGTCAACCTAAAATTTGATTATGATATTGGAAGCGGAAAATATTTTTGGTAATAGGCTTAAGTTAGCTAGGAAAATGGCCGGGCTTTCTTTACAAGAACTTGCGGATGCTTTAGATAATAAAGTAACTAAACAGGCTTTGAGTAAATATGAGATGGGGCAGATGAACCCATCAAGCGAGGTATTAATGGTTATATCTCAGTCATTGAGAGTAAAACCTGATTACTTTCTCAAAAGGGAGCAACTTGAGCTTGGTGATATTTCTTTTAGAAAAAGAGCAAGTTTACCGAAAAAAGATGAGGAGTCAATTGTTGAAAAAGTAAGAGATTATGTTGAAAGATATTTGGAGATTGAGAATGTGCTTAACATTCAATATGAGTTTAAAAACCCACTCAAAGAGGTAAAAATCAATACTAAAAAAGATGTTGAATTAGCAGCTTTAAAACTAAGAAAAGAATGGGAGCTAGGGACTGACCCCATTTCAAATATTATCGAAATGCTTGAGTTGAAAGGAATAAAGGTGCTTCTATTGGATGAGGTAGATGAAATTGATGGACTTGCTGTATTAACATCTAATAAACAACCCGTTGTTGCAGTAAACGCCAAGAACAGATCGATAGAAAGAATCAGATTCACTATTATTCATGAACTGGCACATTTGCTACTAGAGTTTAATGAAATTATAAAGAGCAATTCAAAAGATGTTGAAACATTTTGTCATTTATTTTCCAGTTGTTTTTTACTTCCATCAGAAATGCTTGAAAAGCTAATTGGTTCGAAAAAAAGGAATTACATTCAAATTGCTGAACTAATTTCAATAAAAGAATATTTCGGCATTTCTATAAGAGCGATCGTTCACAGATTAGAAGAACTAGAAATAATTACTAATAGTTATTACAATAGATGGGTTATATATATGAGTAAGACCTATGGCCCCAAAAACGAGCCAGGGAATTATAAAGGGGAAGAAAAATCAAGAAATTTTGATCTGCTTGTGAATAGGGCTTTGGCAGAAGAATTGATAAGCGTGAGCAAAGCCGCAACTCTTTGGAATGTGAGTATTAATGATATAAGAAAAGGTTTCGTAGGTGTCAGATAAAAAAGAAATAGTAATAAAGGACGCTTGCATCCTTTTCGATCTTGTTGATTTAAATCTATTATCAGATTTTTTTCAATTGGAGCTGATTGCATTTACTACACCCCAAATAATTGCGGAAATTAGAAGAGAAACTCAGTGGATTGAAATTGCCAAATTCATCGAAAATGGAAAATTGATAATTGATTCAAACGGATTGAATGAGAGCATTGCAGAAATATTTAACAAATACAATGGTCTTAGTTATGAGGATAGTTCAGTTTTAGAATTGGCCTTGAGAAAACAAGCTATCGTATACACTTCTGATGGTAGATTAAGGAAGATTTCAGAAAGGAATAATCTAAAAGTAAGGGGAATTTTATGGATAATTGACGAGTTGTGTGCGATGAATATTATATCAAACCAGGAAGCCATAGATCAACTACAAAAATACTCAGAGATAAACAAAAGGATACCAATTAATGACGTCAATAAACTACTTTTAAAACTGTCTCCGCAATATGGAATATGATGATTACTTAAAGCTATTACTTTCTATTTGCTCTTTAGCAATTGGATCTTTGCTTGCTGCTATCAGAAGTAAAATTCCAATTATAAAAGATAACAAAAATCTACACTATGTCTTTTATATATTTTCTGTACTAGTACTTTTATTTGCGGCAGGGGTCATGTACTTTTTTCGAAAACAATTAGATGAATTAGGAATTATTTTAGGATCGACTTCAATTTTAGCTAGTATAGCTCTAATCATTTTTACTTACATATTTCAATTTGGTAAAGAAATATTTAAAAGCAGTGAATTGGATTCAATTGTTAATAAATTTACTTCTGATGCTGATACAAATTTAATTAAAATGTTCGGAGGAGATTTGAATTTTATAGGAAACACTCCGAGGGAAATGGACGAAAATTCGCAGTATAACTACTTAAAGGCCCGTCATTTTAGAAATTTACAAATTCTATGTGAAATCCCAGTGAATAATGAGCAAAAAATAAGATATGGGAAAATTCTCAATGATTTTTTAGCTTCAGATGTTGAATTAAAGTTTTATGACCCGGATGATATTGATTTAAAAGTTAGAGGCAGGATCATTCAAATTCAGGGGAGAGATAAGTTATTGATATACCATAGACTTAGATCAAAGGTATATAAAACCATTCAAACGGATACTGCAACTGCGGAAGGAAAACTCTATCTTAATATTTGGAATTTAATATGGCGTCTGGCCAAAACACCAACTGAGGCCGAAATCCAAGAATGTAAGACCTTATTTGCGGGTTAAATCTATTATGAAAGTAGTCATTATTAATTCCCCACTTTTTCGAGATCATAATCCTCTTTATGATGAAGATTCTCTTCCTCCATTAGGTTTAGGTTACATTGCAACTATTCTAAAAGAAAATGGAATCAATGTAACACTGATCGATGCCGTCTTTGAAAGAATTCCACTTTTGGATTTGGTTTACAATCTAGATAAAATCAAACCGGATTTTATTGCTTCAAATATCTTTTCAACTAATTCCGAATTAGTTAAAGAATTGGTTGAATCGATTTCTTTTAATACTCATTTTATAATTGGGGGGCTTTCTACTAAAGATTTATACAAAGATATTTTTAACTGGGAAACATCAAATCCCATTGAAATAATAACCGGAGACGGTGAATTGATTACTTTAGATATTGTCAAGAATGAAATTAAGCAAATACCTATCTTTCAAGAAAAAAACAAACGTGTTTTTGTTATAGATAGTAAATCTTTGTATTACGTTAATGACATTTCAAATATACCATTAGACAGGAGTTTCTTCTTAAATGAACCTATAAAGCATCCCTTGGGCTTTTTTGAGGCAAATATTGTAACAAGTAGGGGCTGCATTTATAATTGTTCCTTTTGTGCAGCTGCTAGGTCTTTAAACTCTGAATATGGAATAAGAGAGAAGTCAGAAATTTCAATAATTGATGAATTACTAGAAATTCAACTTAAATATCCGTCAGTTAACTCAATACGAGTCTTAGATGATTTATTTTTAAAAACATGTAACTCTGTGCAAAAAGCTATCAACGTTTTTTCAAATTTCAATTTTCAATGGCGTTCGATGGCTCATGTTATGACTTTTAACAATGTAGATCAATCGATTTTGATTGAATTAAAGAACAGTGGCTGTTATGAACTCTTTATTGGTATTGAATCAGGCTCACCGTTAGTTTTAGGGTCTATCCACAAGACGAAAAATATTGAGACTATTATAAAGAACCTGACAAAAGTATTAAAGGCAGGAATTAATATAAAGGGTTATTTCATATACGGTTTTCCAGGTGAAACAATTAAAGACATGGAAATGACTTATGCATTGGCTGAAAAGCTAAAAAATATTTCAATAAAGTATAAAGTCAATTTCAGAACAAGTGTTTTCCAGTATAGACCATATCACGGAACCGAGATTTACCATGATTTGGAAGCTGAAGGCCATAATTTTGACATAAAACAAATTCAACCAAATAAAGAATTATCAAGGTTAGTTGGAAGGCTACAATTCAATTTTCACAGTGGAAATTTTGCAGGAGTTGACAATGCCATAGTTCAAGACTATATTTATCGCACCATTAATTTAAATGGCGATAAAATATTTTCAGGGCTTGAATACAATAACATTAAATCATAGAAAAAAATGTACGGCCTGTGGCTTGCATTTGCATCAGCTTCCATGCTATGATACAACCGAAAACCCTGATATTTTTTGGGTTGGATTATCAGCAATATTATTTGGAGAAGGTGATGTAAAAATGCCATTAGCACCTCTAACGAGGTCTGGATCTTTGATTAAAGATATTGAATTACCACTTAAGCGGGATTTTGTTTTTTATAAAACTAATTTAGTTAAATGTGTACCGCTTAAGGGTGGTAAGATAAGATACCCTTTAGAAATGGAAATGGAAAAGTGTTTTCCAAATTTAGAATATGAATTAGATGCCTATAAGCCGGCAATTGTTTTCTTATTAGGAAAGCAAGTAAGTTCATTTGTGATGAAAAAGATCGGGAAAGTGGTAACAAATCTTTCCGAAGATTTTGAATATGAATATTTCAAATTTGGAAAGACCATTTTTGTGCCTATTCATCACCCCTCTTATATATTAGTTTACAAAAGAAAGAAAATAGGCATTTACATAGAAAAAATTCAAAATTTATGTAATACGTTAATTTCTAATACTGAAAACGATTCATATTCTTTTACTCATAGTAAAGTTACTAAGGTCAAGCAAAATAAGCATTTTAATTATCCTGCTGCTTATCATGTGACGACTTAACGAAAATTTGCAACTATCCTTAAACAATTATACATAAAATTTAAAACCAATCTGTGCACTGGTGTACAGACTAAATAGTTACTTTCTTTTGTCACCTGGGTCCTTATTGAAGGACATCAAATTGAACATCTCGCGCATTCGGCTTCTTACTCGGTTGCCGTAAAGCTGCTCTATTTCTGAACTGCTGAGGTTGGTGGTGATATGGGTGAGTGTTTTGTGTGATACAAACTGCTCGTAACGGCTTAGTAGTATCTCGCCCATAATGTTGCACTCATTGCCAAAGTGTTTTAAATGGCTCTCCACTCCTAAGTCGTCAAAACAATATGTTTTGGGTATTAATGTTCCTTTTCGATTGTGAAATGCTTTTTTGCTATATTCGTTTACAATCTCATAACCCTCTTTGTGAAATTCAAAGCTCACATCTCTGCAGGTCTTGATAATGTAGCGGTTTTCGGGTGGTTGAAATAAATTGAGGATTGTCATTAAAGATGTTTTGCCACAGCCCACCGGCCCGGTAAGCAAAATGCCTTTGTGGAGTTTGATTCCGTATTTTTCGGTTAAATCTTCTCGTTTGAGAAAATAGATGAGTAGTTTATAAATTACCTCATAGTCATCAATCTCAATTTTGAAGTGTTGGCCAAAGGTTTCTTTCCCGATTTTCAAGATGAAATCTAAGCACTCTGAAAAACCTGTGGGCAAAGCTCCGTTAAAGTGGTTCGGAATAGTCTTTGACGGGGTTGGTGTGGAGCTTGTTTGATTTTTCATTTTTTTGTTCGTTAAACTTCTTTGCGTTTATCATCCAGTTACGGGCTGCTGCCTGCCAATCTTTCATGGGTGTTTTACCGCCCACTTTCCAACCGTTTGATTGGAAATAGTTGTAAAACTTATCGGCTTCTATTTCAGGGTATTTTTCATTTTGAAAGAAAATAAATACTTCATTTTTGGGTGGGGGTATTTTTTCATTTTCAACTGTTTTATGTTTGCTTTCTTTAATACTGTTTATAGAACGGGGCAATGCTTGTTCAGTACCTATGCCGTTTTCAGTAAGGTATTGGGGCAAAACCTGTTCGGAACTTGTGTCAAAATTGAACAGGTTTACCTTGCTTCCCTTGAATGGATTGTATGAGGGTACATACTCTACATATCCGGCATGGTGCAAATCCCACAAGCATTTGTGATAGGTGTGGTTTGACCCTATTTTTGATATTCGCCTTATTTCTTCTCTGTTTATGGAAAGTGGATTTTTGAATCTGCTTTGATTCCAAGAATGAAATAAGGCTACGTACAGTGCCACATGGGTGGGATTGAGACTTTCATCAAGGGCAATTTTTTCGAGTGCACCATTAAATGCTTTAATGAAATTCATATCCTCTGCTTTTGGGGTTTATCTGATTATTTTGCACCACCCGTTTCTATCATTCTTTGAATGTCTTCGGATTTGTAATAAATAGTGCCTCCTACTTTAGAGAATTTCAAAGTGCCGTTTATTCTCAAGTTTTGTAGCGTGCCGGATGAAATGCCCAATAGCTTCATTACTTCGGGCGATTTGAGCCATTCTTTTGAGTGAATGCTGCTTTTTGCCTCTAAGATTTGTTTGATTTCTGAAATGAGCTCGTTTTTGAACCGTTCGAGGTCATTTTTGGTGATAAATTCAATTTGCATCGTTTTATGTGTTTATGATTGTCGGCTACAAATTGAAATAAAAGAAGGCAATGAAAACAGTGGTACGTGGTGGTACAACCCTGAACAACCCTACTGATTATCAGTAATTTATATGCGTAAAAATTTCAAAAATATTTTAATATTTAATGTCTTTTGGGCTAAAACAATGAATGATTACCTTTGCTGGATATAAATGCAAACTATGTAAATAGAGATAAAAAGACATATAAAATTTTAAGTAGCACAAGCTATTTTCTAGTACCTGAAACCCGCCAAAATTTCAATATACATGATGAAAATAGACCTGATGCTCACGCTATGCGTGGGCTCAGTCTATTCGTGTATAGGGCTCTTGGCGGGGCCTCAGGACTGGTAGGCTGTAGCACCACGCTATTTTTTTGTGGTGGTATGGCCGGAAAAATCTTTTTAAATTTAAAATGTAAACCAATGAGCGCCACGCAAACCATATTAACCCTTCCTTATAAAAATTTGGCCATAAGCCGAAGTATGAAAAGATTTATGAACCTGCATGGGTTTAATACTTTGGAAAAAATGCTTGAATTTTCGCTTGCCGATTTGTACAAAATAAAGGGCTTTACGGTGCATAAATTCAAGGAGCTTTACGACCTGTTGAAATCGGAAGGTTTAGAAAGCTATCTCAAAGCCTCTTAACTGTTGATGCTTTTGACTGCATCGAGCAGTATTTTTTTAACAGTGTCTTGGGTTCTCTGCTCAATATCGTATTGCTTGTTGTACAAACTTTCTACAGATATTTGCTTGGTGTGTGGGGTAACAAAATTTTCAGCTACTGCCCTGAAAAGTTCTTTGTCGTTTTCAAATGAAACAATACCCACATCGTTGAATGCCTTGAACAAACATGATAATTGAGCTACCGTGAGATTGGTTTGAAACTTGCTGCTCTTATGGAATGGCAATACATTTTGATTGCTAGGTGTTTTTTGCAATCGTCTTTTGCATTGTTTTATCTCTTCATTAAGCCAACTTAAAATTTGCTCTTTTACGGAGGGTAATCTTGAATCGAAATTAAAATTTTTATAAGTAGCTATTTGTATATAGCTTTTGTGGTGTTCAAACAAAATTTCAAGCCTTTGCTCCAAGTAATCTTCTTGTGAAGTTTCGGCAATGATGTTGTCAATAAGAAAATTTATAAATTGGTGGTGGTTGTAATTGTAAGCGGATAGAAATTTGCAGAGTCCATAAAATGAAAGGGTATTGGTTCTGACAAATTTTGAAAAAACCGGAATTATTTTCTTTTGGTATAGAAATTTATCTATGGTTCTATCAATATGCTCGAATAGCTGCAACAAAGGGTATAGTGTAACTAAAAAATTAACCGGAGCTAAATTGTTAATTTCATCGATGATAAAGAGAATTTCATCACCGTAGTTTTCATATAATTTTTGCCTTGACAGCTTGGATATTTTTTGAGATGAATCTAAGAAACGTATAAAATAGGTTTCTAAAAAATATAGTATTTCTTCGCTTTGTGTGGCATTTGAATTGTTTTCAATAAATCTCAATAAAGTATATTGATGCTTTTGAATCAGTAATTTTACTTCTGATTCGTCTTGCAAGCCAAATGCTGTTTCTTTAATGTTTTTTATGATTCGTTCTGCTTCCTTAGATGGCGCAAAATTTATGAAGGTTTCACTCGCCTCAAGTTCTTCAAAATAAAAATTCATTTGGGTTTGGGTTGCTAAAAAAGCTGTTTTTCAAGTAATGAAGATGGAGATAGCTATATTTTACTGTTTTGCACTCTTACTGCGTTTAGAATTGCCAATAATGCTACGCCTACATCGGCAAATACGGCTTCCCACAATGTAGCCAAGCCTCCCGCCCCTAGAATCAATACGACTACTTTTACTGCAAATGCTATAGAAATATTTTGCCATACAATTTGCTTGGTTTTTTTGCCTATCAAAATCGCAATTGCTATTTTAGAGGGCTGGTCGTTTTGAATCACAATATCGGCTGTTTCGATTGTAGCATCAGAACCTAGCCCACCCATAGCTATCCCTACATCTGCCAATGCAATAACTGGAGCATCATTTACCCCGTCTCCAACGAAAGCAATATTTTTTTGTTCATTTTTGAGTATTTGAACTTTTTGAACTTTGTCTTCGGGCAAAAGGTCTCCATAAGCTTCATTCAAGGCTAATTTTTCAGCTACAGAATTTACTACCGTTTGTTTATCTCCCGAAAGCATCACTGTGCGAATACCTAATTTTTGAAGGATTTGAATAGCTGATTGTGAATCTTCCTTTATTTCATCAGCAATGGTAATATAGCCTGCATAATATCCGTCTATAGCAGCTACAACTACTGTATCAGCAATTTCTTCAATGACTTTGTCATACACAATGTTGAACTTTTTGAGCAGCTTTGTGTTTCCTGCTAAAATTTCTTTGCCTTCTACCACTCCTTTTAGTCCGTGTCCTGGTATTTCTTCCAAATTTATTTTAATTGTGTTATCCAAATATTGAGTACCAAAATCAACAATGGCTTTGGCAATAGGATGCGTTGAGTGCTTTTCTAAGGCTATTACATATTTCAGTAATGTTTCTTTATCAATGCCCACCGCTTCAACTTTTTGAACTTTAAATACTCCCTTGGTGAGTGTACCAGTTTTGTCCATTACTACAGTGTCTATTTCTGTAATAACATCCAAATAATTAGAGCCTTTAAATAATATCCCATTTTTAGAGCCTAAACCTATTCCACCAAAATAACCTAGAGGAATAGAAACTACTAACGCACACGGACATGAGATAACCAAAAACACCAAAGCTCTATACAACCAATCACTAAAAACATATTGTCCAATATCTATTCCATCTATTTTCAAGAAAGTAAAATACAGATAAGGCATAATTACAATCAAAACAGCAAGTGCTACCACAACTGGTGTATATGTTTTTGCAAATCGAGATATGAATAATTGTGTCTTTGCTTTTCTTGTAGTGGCTTCTTGCACCATTTCCAATATTTTAGACAACTTGCTATCTTTAAATAATGAACTTACTGAAATTTCAGCAGCAGTATTTAGGTTTATCATACCAGCCAAAACTTTTTCTCCTTTGTATTTATTATCGGGTTTGCTTTCACCAGTGAGTGCAGCAGTATTGAATGCTGATTTTTCAGAAATGAGTATCCCATCTAAAGCTACTTTTTCGCCTGGTTTTACAAGAATTATTTCTCCTATGGCTACATCAGAAGGATTTAGCTCTAATAGATGGTTATTTCTGCTTACCGTAACTATATCAGGTCTAATATCTAAAAGTGCTTTTATTGATTTTTTAGCATTTTGCACAGCAGCATCCTGAAACAATTCGCCAATTTGATAAAACAACATTACGGCAACTCCTTCTGGATATTCTTGAATACAAAATGCGCCAATAGTGGCTAAGCTCATCAACATAAATTCATTGAAATAATCGTGCCTAAAAATAGACCGCCAAGCCTTTTTTACAACTTCTCCTCCAATGACTATGTAAGGTATGAGGTAAAAACCAAATCTAATAAAACCTGAAAACCAACTGATTTGCATGGCATCGGCTATGATGCCAGCCAAAAGCAATATGAACGAAATAATTGCGGGTATATATTGGCTCAATGTATTTGTTTGAGCATAGTCATGTGTGTGCGTGTGTGACATGGTTAAAATTTTAGTTTTGTATCAAACCCTAATAACTTTGAGCCTGCTTTAAATAAACATGATTTTCCATTAGAGTCTTTTATCAAGAAAGGATTTTGGTAACATTTATCTATACCTCGATTTTCAGATACACATATTGGAATGTCATCTAAAAATGGGCAGTTTTTATTTGTAGCATTAATATGTTTCAATACTAAGCTGCAAGACAAAAAAATATTTAAATGCTGTTCCATTTTTGCACAATGTTCTTTATTACCATGAATAACTGTACAGTCTATATATCGAACAATGCCAGTTCCTATTGTTGCCATTTTACCTTTCCAATAGTTGAAATCTTTAAGTTCATCTTTCAACTCAAAGAGTGTGATACCCCCACAATATTTCTTGAGATTTTCTACAGAATATTTCAAAATCCAATACACTGTACGGAATAATTCGTTCTCAGAGTCCTTATGTTTTTCATTCATAGCTAATAGTTTTTGACAATGCTCTAAAGATTTTTCAAAACCTACTTTTTTATAATTTTCTTCAGTTTTTAACCATTCTTGAACAACTTCAATAAAAGAATTGCATGTACATTTTGACCGATGAAACCATTGAAAAAAACGTTTGATTCCCATTTCGGGATTTAGGTACACTAAACAACTTTGTGTTAATAAAAAAAGACCTCTTCCAATATTTGAATATTTGTTCATCCCGTACACATATTCAAATACTATCCAGTATTCACTATTTCTTGAAAATGTTTTATCTTTATCAAGACTATTTTTTTCATTTTCAAGATGTATTTGTTCATCTGTAAAACCAAAAAATAACATAGTACCAATTTGTGCCATATGCTCCCTAATCACTTTTAAACCCAATTCAACTTTGAGCAAATTATTTGAAAGTGTACATCCATTTTCGGAAAACTCCAGACGCATTTCAGTTTTATCATTACCATCTAAGACTACTACATTACCGAATTTATTAAATCTTGATATAACTGTCTCTCGTAATTTTATCCCCTCTAATAAGTCTTTATTAGTCGATTTCTTAAAATCAAATGGGTAATTGAATACCTCTTTTGAACTAATAATTGAAGCTCCAATTTTTTGATAAGAAAGTGCAAAATCACTAAAAATGGGAACCCCCCAAGCTGTACAAAAATTTTGTAGAAAATGAATGTATTCATGAATTAGATTTGATACATTCTTTTTGCCTTCTTCTGTGATTTTTTCTGTACCATTTAATTTTAAATCCTTTTCATAACATCCAATGTTTAATACCATTCCGTCCCATGTATAAGATGGTTTTGCAACTTCATTTGGATACCTATAAAAGTTATAATCAACAGTATTCATAGTTTACTTTTTTAATGTATATATCATTTTATTATTCTTTGTCTATTAAATCCATCTTCTAACCTTATTTTTATACTGGAAGTAGCTTTCTCCAAATTGCTTACTTAAAAATTCTTCTTCCAGTCTGATTTGTACTTGCATAAGTAAATAGCCACAAACCAAAGTAAGCACAGAAAGTGCGTTTGGAATTAAAAACAAATAACCTACAAGAGTGAGCAACATGCCAAAAAATATAGGATTTCTTGAAATACCAAAAAGCCCTTTGGTTACAAACTGTGATTTGTTTCTCTCGTCTATCCCTATTCGCCAACTATTTCCCATTTGCCATTGAGCTATCATAGTCCAAATCCATGAGATAAGGCATAAAATGATACCAAAAAATTGCAAAATAGGTATTTCGAAATAAGTTAAAGGCAAAATATGCTGTTGCAAGTCAAACCATTGCAAAACAATATTTACTGGAATTAAAGCAATGGTGATTTTGAACCATTTGCCTACAAAATCGTGGGCTGAATCTGTGATGCCAAACGTGAGCGGATTAATGCCCGTTTGTTTCCAAGTACGGTAGCTTGGCCACACAAAAGCAGCCAACATATAACCTATAAAGAATATTGAAGAGAAAATTTTTATAGTTGTTTCCATGATTTTAAGTATCGTTGTTCCAGTTCGATTCTTGTGAGGTTGATTATTTAAATGAACTTTATTTTCTGAATCCTGATTGCATTTAATATCGCTAATAAAGCTACTCCTACATCGGCAAAAACAGCCTCCCACATCGTGGCTAAACCACCTGCTCCTAGTATTAGCACAATTCCTTTCACTACAAATGCCAATGTAATGTTTTGCCAAACTATTTTTTTAGTCTGTTTGCCAATGCTAATAGCCATTGGTATTTTACTCGGTTTGTCGTCTTGAATTACCACATCAGCCGTTTCTATGGTAGCATCGCTGCCAAGTCCTCCCATTGCAATTCCAACATTGCTTAATGCTACTACTGGAGCATCGTTTACTCCATCACCTACAAAACAAACGGTTTCGTTTTTAGCAATAATTTCTTTTACTTTATTTACTTTATCTTCTGGTAGCAAATCGCCATAAGCATTTGTAATGCCTAATTTTTGAGCCACAAACTGCACCACATTGGTTTTATCGCCACTAAGCATCGTAGTTTTAACACCCAATGCTTTTAGTTTGTCTATCGTAATTTGTGCATCTTCTTTGATGCTGTCTGCAATGGTTAGGTAGCCTACAAATTGCTTGTCGTAAGCAATGGCAATTAAAGTGTAAACTATTGTTGTTGGGTCAATATCGTATTTGATGGAAAACTTATCCATCAATTTAAAATTACCTACCAACAATTCTTTGCCGTTTATATTGGCTTTTAGCCCATGTCCTGAAATTTCTTCTACTTCTTTTAGCTCAATTGAATTGTCAATTTTTCCAACAAAATTATGAATGGCTGTTGCAACTGGGTGTGTGCTTTGGCTTTCCAAAGCATTGACCATTCGCAGTATTTCGTTTTTGTCAAATTCAGGTTTTAAAACTACTTCTTGCACTTTAAAAACACCTTCGGTCATGGTACCTGTTTTGTCCATTACCACGTTTTGAATATTGGCGATAATATCTAAAAAGTTACTCCCTTTAAATAAAATACCATTTTTGGATGCAGCACCAATACCACCAAAATAGCCCAATGGAATACTTATCACTAATGCACATGGACAGGAAATAACCAAGAAAACCAAAGCACGGTAGAGCCAATTGTTAATGTAAAATGCTGAATGTTGAATATTGAATAAATCAATTTGGAAATAGAATAATAAGTAAGGCACTAAAACAATCAGTGAAGCTAATACAACTACAATTGGAGTATAGACTTTGGCGAATTTTCTGATAAACAATTCGGTAGGTGCTTTTTGAGAAGTGGCATTTTGCACCATTTCTAAAATTTTGCTCAACTTGCTGTCTGTGTATGCTGTCGTAATTTTTACTTGTGCAACTGTATTTAAGTTTATCATTCCTGCCAATACCGTTTCTCCTTTGCTTTTTGTGTCGGGTTTACTTTCGCCTGTAAGTGCAGCTGTATTAAATGAAGCCGTTTCAGAAAGTAATTCTCCGTCCAAGCCTAATTTTTCTCCTGCTTTCAGTTGAATAATATCGCCAATTTTAGCACTTTCGGCTTTGATAGTTTTTGCTTCATTATTTTCTAAAATCGTTACTTCATCTGGTCGTTGGTCGAGCAAAGTTTTGATATTAGCTTTTGCTCTTTTTACAGCCAAGGTTTGAAACACCTCTCCAACTGCATAAAATAACATAACCGCTACACCTTCAGGGTATTCGCCAATGGCGAAAGCCCCTATGGTAGCAATACTCATCAAAAGAAACTCAGAAAATATCTCGCCTTTTGTAATACTTTCAAATGCTTCTTTGACAACTGGAAAACCAACTGGAATATATGCCACCAAATAAAAAGTAATACGAACCCAACCTGTGAACCAAGATTGAGGAAACCAATTGTCCAAAACAATAGCAATAAGCAATAAAACCAAGCTAATGATAGCTGGTAAAAACATTTTGAAAGTGCTGTCATTACCACTTGAATGATCGTTACCGTCATCGTCTGAATGTTCATTGTGGTTTGGCTCTTTGTTTAATAAATGTTTTGCACCAGCATTGGTGTAAATTTTTTCTTGATGGGTGCAACAAAGTTGTTTGCCTTGTTCATCGTATATGTGTTGGTGTGGCATGGTAAATTTTATTTATAAATTAATATTAATAGACCTGATGTAATTAAGAATGCTGCTAATCCGATTTGCCAAGTAAAAGGTTCTTTTAAAATCCAAAATGATAAGAGCAATGTGACTACGATACTTGCTTTGTCAATTGTAGCTACAACTGATACATTTCCTTCTTTCATGGCACGGTAATAAAATATCCATGATATGGTAGTAGTAAGCCCTGAAAGACAAAGAAATAATACATCTTTTTTGGTTAATTGATAAAGGCTACTTGTATGCCTAAAGGAAACGGCATTGAGCCAAACCAAAATAAATACGACACTTGTACGAACCACAAGAGCTGTATCTCCTCCTACATTCTTCATACCATATTTCGCTATTACCGAAGTAAAACCAGCAAATACCATTGAAATAATGGCGTAGATTATCCAAGTTTTCATAATTTTATATTTTTAATGTGCATGACCTTCATCTTCGCTGTTAAAAGCTTTTGAAAGCAAATCAAAAGCTCCTTTGGTTACGAGTTGAGCAGTTTTTAAATCTGTATTCTCAGCAAATTGCACAGCTGTAAAACCATTTTCGGAAATACCTTTTTTCACTTCTATCATTTTAAATAGATACACATCCTCACCATTTTCTTTTTGTGTACCATCTGAAATAAAGATATAGTCTTTGCCTCCTGAGCCTACAATGGATTTATCAGGCACCGCAGTTAGCTTTGTTGTGCCTGTTTCTATCAGTGCTTTAAGATACATTCCAGGTATAAGTTGAGGGTCTTCTTTCTCAAGATGTGCATGAACTCGCACGGTGCGGTCTTGCTCTATTTTTCGGTTGATCAAAAATACGGTGGCAGTTCTTTCCTTAGTATCATCATTTACCAACACAAACCTAACTTTCATTCCTTTTTTGAGATTAATAATGTCTTTTTCAAATACACTTAATTCGGCATGAATGTGTTTGGTATCTACAATTTGAAACAAAATATCTTGGGGATTTACATAACTACCAATATTGAAATTTACCACTATCACATAGCCCTCAATGGGTGAATAAATGGAGACTGATTCATTGATATTATCGGCTGTGAGTTTATCTACATTGATATTGAGCATTTTCAATTTGCGTTCGGTAGATTTTAATTGTGCTTTTAAACTTTGATAATCGGCATTTGCCTGTTGATACACCTTTGCAGAAGCCACATTTTCATCTGCTAATTGCTTTTGCCTTTCATATTCTGTTTTTAAATACTCAAGCTTATTTTTTGCGTTCAAATAATCTTGTTGCATAGTTAAGTATTCAGGATTGCGAACCACTGCTAGCAATTGCCCTTTCTTTACTTTCATGCCTTGCAATATCTCAGTTTGATAAATATACCCACCAAGCAATACAGATACTGAAACTAAATTTTGAGGTGGTACATCAAGCATTCCATTTACTTGAATATTTCCACTCATGTTTTTTTCTTCCACCTTGCCCAACGCTATACCCGCTGTGGCATACTGAGCGGAGGAGAGCTCTATTATACTTTCATTATGCACTTCTTCACTTTGCGTAGCAGCTTCTTTGTTTTCGGTGTTGCATCCTGCCAAGAGGATGCTAGCGATAATAATTATGATGTTTTTTTTCATTGCGATATTTTATTTAGAACCTATGAGAAATTCGATATTGATGATTGAAAGATTGTATTCGTTGATAATGGATAAATAATTTGATTGGATAGTCAAGGCTCTCGTTAAACCCTGAGAAAACTCAATGTAGCCAATATTTCCACCCTTGAAGGCTTTGGTTGCATTTTTAGTAATAACCTCAGCCGTTGGCAATGCTGTTTTTTCGTAATACTCCAAGCTATTGACAAATTTTAGGTATTGCTGCCAAGCCTCTTTGTATTGCCCTTCCAAGTTTTTTTCGTACAAATCGGCATTGGCTTGAGCTATTTTTCTATTGATTTCAGCTACTTTGGCTCTAGCTACTTGCGGTTTTGCCCATAGCGGAAAAGATAAACCTACCATCACTCCCTGAAAACGGTCTTCAGCTACATACACACCACCACCTTCTTTTGCTGAACCCATCAATGACTGATTGAAATAACCAATATTGATGTCGGGCAATAGCTTTGACCTTTCTAATTGTCGAGCTTCTTTACTCACTTCCACTTGTTTTTTAAAATATCCCAAGGCTGGATTTTGAGCTAAAACCGAACTATCAAAAACTAAAGGAGAATAGCTTTGAAGCACAGACGGTAAAGCTCGTTTGGGTAAATTTTGTATAGAAATATCCAGTTCTTCTTTGGTATTCAGCAGCGTTTGCAATTGATTGATAGAGATTCGTTCATCAGCTTCATTTTGAGAAATTAGATTTTTCAGTTCATAATATTGACTTTCGGCTGTGGCTTTTTCAAGTTCATTTGTTTCTCCTAGCCTAAATCTGGTGGTGGATGCTTTTACAAAATCAGCCAATAAACTATCTTGTTTTAGCAGCAATTTCTCTTTTGCTTTGAAAAAGGCCAATCTGAAATAGGCATTTTTTACGAGTAATGCCAATTCATTTTTATTCACCTCCAAATTGAGTTTACTGCTTTCTATATTTTTATTTGCCAATTTTCCTTGTCGCATCAAAACAGTTGGAAAAGGCAAATACTGAGTGAGTGTAAAATTATTGTCAATTCTTTGGCTGTTATACTGCCCAAGCATGAGCGTAGCATTTGTTTTGCCTAAGTCGCTAGCAGTTTTCTTGAAATTATATTGATAATCAACTTGGTAATTGGCTGATTTTATACTGCTATTGTTAGCTTCGGCAATAGATAATGCTTCTTCTAAAGAAATAATTTTTGCTTGGGCTTCAAGTTTTGAAGGTGTAAATAAGGAAGCTACTATCACCAAAATTGCAATCGAGGCTACGTTTACATTCTTTTTTGAAAACCATTTTTCAGAATAAATATACAAAATAGGCAAAACCAATAAAGTAAGCAGCGTAGCTGAGAACAAGCCACCAATTACTACCGTAGCCAAAGGTTTTTGAACCTCAGCTCCTGAGCCATGCGAAAGTGCCATAGGCAAAAAGCCTAACGAGGCTACTAAAGCGGTCATAATTACTGGACGTAAGCGAATAGCAGTCCCTTCCAAAACAATTTGAGTTAAGTCATGTATCCCTTCTTTTCGCAAGCGATTAAATTCACTTATGAGTACAATGCCATTTAATACCGCTACTCCAAACAAAGCGATAAAACCAACTCCTGCTGAAATACTGAAAGGCATTCCCCTCAACCATAGTGCAAATACGCCACCAATGGCTGATAAGGGAACTGCTGTGAATATTAACAAGCCTTGTTTTGCAGAATTGAAAGTAAAAAAGAGTAATACAAATATCAGTAATAAAGCCACTGGAACGGTAATAGCCAGCCTCGCTTTACCTTCTTGCAAGTTTTTAAATGCTCCTCCATAGGTAACATAATAACCTGCTGGTAATTTTACACTTTGCTCTACTTTTGATTTTATTTCATTTACAATGCTTTCTACATCTCTATTTCGTACATTGAAACCCACTACGATTCTGCGTTTGGCATCGTCTCTTTGAATTTGGTTTGGACCTACTTTAAAACTAACTTCTGCGAGTTGATTTAAGGGAATTTGTTGTCCATTTGGAGCCGCAATAAATAGATTCTGCACATTATCCAGTCCTTGTCTATTTTCTTTGTCGAGCCGCACTACCAAATCATATCTGCGTTCGCCTTCAAAAACCAACCCAGCAGATTTCCCTGCAAATGCAGTTTGCAAAGTATTGTTTACATCTTCTACCGACAAGCCAAATTGTGCTATCCTATCTCTATTTAAAACCACTTGGATTTGTGGTAGCCCATTCACTCGTTCTAAATACAAATCTTCCGCTCCATTTACTCCAGCTACGACTTTACCTATTTGACCAGCATATTCGGTGAGTATATCCAAATCTTCGCCATATAAACGCAAAACCACATCTTGCCTTTCGCCTGTCATCAATTCATTAAAACGCATTTGTATAGGTTGCTGAAATCCAAACGTAACTCCTGGTAAGGCTTCCAGTTTTTCAGCCATTTTATCAGCTAGTTCCGCTCTGTTTGATGCTTTTTTCCATTCGTCTTTGTCTTTTAAAATCACCATCAAATCGCAAGCCTCCATAGGCATAGGGTCGGTAGGGATTTCTGATGAACCGATTTTCCCCACAACTTCTTTCACTTCATCAGGAAAATTTTTCAGCAAAATGTCAGAAGCTTTTGTGGCTGCTTCAATGGTTTGAGAAAGCGAACTTCCTGTTAAAACTCTGGTCTCTACTGAAAAATCTCCTTCATCTAAGGTGGGAATAAATTCTCCTCCCAAAGACAAAAACAAGTATAATGCAAATCCAAACAAGGCAAGGGTTGCTACCACCACTGATTTTTTCCAATTCAATACAAAGCGAATGGCTGGGTCGTATATCCTGTGAAAAAAGCCCATTATTCTATCAGAAATGGTAACCGTATGTTTCATTTCTTTGCTCAACACCAAGGCGGTCATCATCGGAATATAAGTTAATGAAAGAATAAAAGCCCCCAAAATGGCAAATGAAACCACTTGAGCCATTGGTTTAAACATTTTTCCTTCCACTCCCACTAAAGCAAGAATTGGAATATATACAATAAGAATAATGATTTCTCCAAATGCAGCCGAATTACGAATTTTTGAAGCGGATTGAAAAACTTCTTCGTCCATTTGCTCCTGATTTAAAGTGGGAGACATTCCAAGTTTTAAAAACTTGGAATGTCTTACTGCAAAATGATGTAGCGTAGCTTCTACAATAATCACAGCCCCATCTACTATTAAACCAAAATCTAAAGCCCCTAGCGACATTAAATTTCCTGAAACGCCAAACCAATTCATCATGCCAATAGCAAATAACAATGCCAATGGAATAACCGATGCCACTATAAGCCCAGCTCTAAAATTGCCCAGCATCAGCACTAACACAAAAATGACAATCAAAGCCCCTTCAGCTAAGTTTTTACTTACTGTTTCTATGGCATTATCTACCAGTTTTGTTCTGTCAAGAAAAGGCTCTATTACCACGCCTTCTGGCAATGATTTTTGTATTTGCTCTATTTTTTCTTTTACATTGGTAATAACTTGCGATGAATTTGCTCCTTTGAGCATCAAAACTATTCCTCCTACCACTTCTCCGTCCGTATTTCTGGTCATGGCACCGTATCTGGTGGCATTTCCCAACTGTACTTTGGCAATGTCTCTTATCAGTATGGGTAAATTATTGTTGGTTTGCTTTACCACTATTTTTTCAATATCAGCAAGTGAAGAAACTAAACCTTCACTTCTTATAAATAAAGCATTGGGCTTTTTGTCTATATAAGCACCACCTGTATTTTGATTGTTTTTTTCAAGGGCAATAAAAATATCAGCCAAACTGATATTCATACTTCGCAGCTTATCAGGATTAATGGCTATTTCATATTGCTTGAGCAAACCACCAAAGCTGCTCACGTCTGCAAGTCCTTCAGTACCTAGCAACTGCCTACGCACTATCCAATCTTGAATAGAACGTAGTTCCATGGCATTGAATTTGTTTTCGTAGCCTTTGAGCGGACGTATAATATATTGATATATTTCTCCCAAGCCTGTAGTTACAGGTGCTAAATAGGGTATGCCAATACCAGCAGGTATTTGCTGAGAAGCTAAAATAAGCCTTTCGCCTACTTGCTGCCTTGCCCAGTAAACATCTACGCCTTCTTTAAATACAATGGTTACAACCGATAGCCCAAACCTTGAAAAAGAACGAATTTCCTCGATTTCAGGAATATTTGCCATCGTTAGCTCAATAGGGAAGGTAATGAGCCTTTCTACTTCAGGAGCAGCTAACGATGGTGTGTTGGTAATTACCTGTACTTGATTATCGGTAATATCAGGTACAGCATCTATGGGTAGTTTGGTAGCAGACCAACTGCCCCAAGCTACCAAGCCAAGGGTACATAACCCTACAATCAGCTTGTTTTTTATGGAAAAATGAATGATTTTGTCTAACACTTTTATAAATGTTTAATGATGAATTATAAATGATAAATGAGCAATTGCATAGCATTGAAACACTATGAATTACCAATTAAAACTATTTGAGAATTATATGGGTGTTAGACCAACTTTGGCGGTTGCCAAATAGAAAAGTGGTGTGATGAAAAAAATGCTTTGTATTCAGGAAAAGTAAATTTTGCTTGTGAAATATGAAAATCGGTTAGTTTGGGAATATACATTTGAAATGAAAAACCCATACAACCACAGCAAACACATAAGCAAAAAGGTGAACATAAATCAGCTTCATCTTCGCTATGGTTATGGCTTGTTTGTTCTGTATTATCAATAGTGCATGTATCATTATCTGAACACGGCATAACCGAAAGCGATAAAATGATAAAAGACAATATGACTGTAAATATTTTCACAAATCAAAAGTAAGTGTTTAATAATAATCAGACAAGCTATTTAGAAAGATTTTAAATAAATGCAATATTGTTGCAGTTATGGATTTCTTTTTATAAAAAGAGACCCTACTTATAAAGTAAGGTCTCTTGACTAAAATTATTATGATTTATTTTTTACAGCAAACGCTACCCGCATAGCAACATTCACTGTTTTCCTTACAGCAAGCATTATCTTCTTTGATGTTACTTGCAAATACAAATGTTCCAGCAACTAAAATAGCAGCCAAAGAACTTAAAATTATTTTTTTCATTTATTTTGATATTTTATGGTTAGAAATGATTTTTAAATTCTGAATGAGTTAAAAATTGCGATTTCTGGAGGGTTAAAATGCCTTGATGTGTAATTGGAAATGACAAAAAAAGTATCAAATATATTTAAAATAGCAATTGCTTTGAATGAATATAGTTTTAATGATTCATTTTGCTGGAAAAAATAAGTCATACAGCAGCAATTAAGTGAATCACAAATTGGATTTCCACATGGAAGGGAGTTATTCTTTTCTTTAGTACAGCATAAGTTTTCACAAACTGAATGCTCTGTCCGAATTGTTTTATATAGAATTTCTATAGTAGAAATTACAGAAAATAAACAAAAGTAAAAAACCAACAAAAGTGTAAAAACTTTCATGGATGCAAATTTAAGCATTAAACTGAATTATGTAAAACTATTTTTAAAGTCCTGTAAGTTACTTTTTGGTTGGAAAATTAATTGTTGTAATCCATGTCAATTGCAAGTACCAAAGGTTCATTCTATCCTGATTGGCATTGCGAACCCAAGTAATGTAAATTGGACCTGCTTCAAAATTACCTATCTTTTTTGTTTTAAAACCTATGGCTGCGTAAGCCCAATTTTCACTATACAATGCGTCTCGTGGTGTAGATGTGGTAAAAAAGAATTCATTATAAGCTGTGAAATATAGTTTTTCGGATAACTTGGTTTCTATACCAAACAAATAGCGTAAGCGATGGGTAAGGGGTGTTTCTCCCGATTGGCGGTTTTGGACAAACCTTTCATCAAAACGTAGCCGATGCCTGAGTGTGGTTTTTTCACTCAAGAAATGCTTATAAGTTATTTGCTGATATAATCTGTTTTCATTTCTAAAATCACTTCCAAATGGATTTAGCCTTTCGTAAACATAGGCACCTGCTATTGAAAATTTACGGGAGAAATTGTAAACCAATACAGCTTCCCCATAAGCAATAAATACTTTGGAAGGATAGCTTATACCTTCAATTGTTTGGTCAAATGTATTGACAGCACCGAAGAAAAAGAGGCTGTAATCCAATTTTTTATAAATATTTCCGTTTTGATTATATACAGGAAAAAGCCCAAAATAATTAAAGTTTTGGGCTTTTAAATAAGATAGGTTTAATAGAAGCAAAGCTATTAGAATTAGTTTTTTAACCATTACAAAGTATTCACTAGTGAAAAAGCATACATTGTTTCGATTGCTATTTGTCTGCAACGTTCGTCATACATTTGTTCCTGCTGTAGTGTGTTGTCAAAAATTTTAGGGTCTTCGTAAGTTGTTGAGACCCTTTTTTCTGCACCCAATACAAAGGGACAATTTTCATCTGCTTCTGAACATGTCATTACTGCACAAAAACCATTTTTAGGGTTGAAATCATCATCATATACTTTTGAAAAACATACAATTTCACTTTGTTCATGACTAAATAAAACAGCATAATGGGGATTCACTTTTAAACCATTTCCAATAATATCAAAACCTATTTTCTGTAACGCATGAATTGCATTCGGATTAAATGCTGTTTCTTCAGTGCCTCCTGAAAAGGTTTTAACATTATCCAACCCATAATAATAAGCGGCAACTTGTCCCCATATTTGCCCAAAGTGGCTTCTTCGTGAGTTGTGGGTGCAGATATAAATAAGTTCTGCTTTTTTGCCCTCTTTGAGTTTTCCAGCAATAAACAGACTTAGATTTGCCAGTACTTTTCTACGTTGCTCGGGAATAGTATCGAATGACTTTACAGTTTCTTCGATGTACATTTGAATGGTTGAAAATATCATTATTTTTTTACTTTTTCAGTTTCTAATATCAATTTCTTTTTTACATAATCAAACATAAAAAACATTTCGGTAGCAATCTGTTTGCAACGCTCATCATACTTTTGTTTTTCTGAGGGGGTGTTGTCATAATATTTAGGATCATCATAAGGTAATGAAAATCTGCCTGTTGCTCCATCTACCATTGGGCAACTTTTGTCTGCTTCCGAACAAACCATAATTGCCCCAAAATCGTTCTGGGGATTTTGTCTATCATTGTATTTTTTAGAGTACATCATGAAATTGCCCAAATCAGGGCCCATACTAGCGGAATATTTAGGGTTTTTCGGTTCGCCAATATTCATTTTGGCAATAGCAAACCCCGCTCTTTCTAATGCTGCGATTGCTCTTTCATTGAATGCTGATGCGTTGGTTCCTCCTGAAAAAGCCTCTATACTATCCACTCCATAATAATAGGCTGCTGTTTTTATCCATATTTGCCCCATGTGGCTGCGCCTAGAATTTTGGGTACAGATTACTGTTAACACCGCCTTTTTCTTCTCTGTTTTCTGCGAAATAATCCAATCTCCAATTTCCTGCAAAGTTTGCTTTCTGTCTTCTGGTATTTGAGCAAAACCAGCGGGTAACTTGTCGCTGTATTTTTTTAGTTTGTTGTAGAGTTTGATTTGTCCATGACTTTGAATGGCAAAGCATATTAAAAGGATGGCAACCGCACTGAAATTTTGGATTTTATTTCTCATAATTTATTATAGTTTAAAGGTGAATTTAAATTTTTAGCAGCATCGGTTACCTGGAGTGCAACATTGAGTGTTAACTGTGCCTGAAACAGTTTCGATGCCACAGGTTTCTTTTGCCAAACAATCAGTAAATTGTGGCACTAATTCAAAAATGCCATTTTCAAAAGCTATATTATATTTGCCAATGGTATCTTTCTGATATTCTATTTCTACTTCCAAATCTTCTTTACCAAGTACTTGCTCTACTTCACTGATTACATTTAATAATTTGGAAGGTTTCAGTCTATGGTCTGTATCTTGAGCTACCCAAATCTGCATTATTACCAACTTGTTAGAATGCGAAATTCTGCCACAGTCAATTGAATGCCTCGTTTGCAAACCTATTTCAGTAATATGAAAATGATTGGGTATTGGTGCTCCATCTGGTAGTCTAAATTCTATTTGGCTAATACTATTTAAATGATTTTTAAAAGCAGAGATTTTCATATTTGATACAAATTTAATGGTTTAGTATTAATATAATGTTAAATTGCAATAATACGATATATTAAGGTAATTTTTTTTAGCAGCAGTCTTTTACCGACTTATAAGAACTAAATAGGGTATTAAATTCTGTTTGAGCATCTTTCCAAACTTCTTCATTGATACAATAGCAAATTTTTTGTCCCTCAATCTCTCCTTTGATAATTCCAGCTTCTTTTAATTCCTTTAAATGTTGGGAAACGGTGGATTGTGAAAGTGGTAATTCTTCTACCATATCATTGCAGATACATGCTTGCTTTGAAATCAATAATTCAAGTATGGCTATACGGGCAGGATGACCCAATGCTTTGAAGTATTTGGCTCTCCTATTTTGGATTTCGTTAAAGCTATCTGTCTTGGTAATACCCATCTTATCTGTAATTGAATCGCAATATTACGATAGATATTTAAAAAAGCAAAAAAAACTTTTAATATATCGACTTTATTTAATTGGGGTAAAGGCTTACAAATTTATTTTTCAATTAAAACCAAACCAAAGTTTTGTTATTTCAACTTGTATCTGAATCCTCCATAAATCATTCTACCAATTACTGGACCCCAAATAAGAGAAGTATCAAAATATGGATTGAAAGGGGCTTCAGAAGCAATAATTAAATCTGTTTGTCTAAAATCCAGTAAATTTTCTACACCAATATATACATCCCACCAATGTTTTTGTGTATCACCAAAACTTTTTGACACTTGGGCATTCATAATAAAATAATCTGGAGAATTGGTGTTTTTTCTGTAAATGCTAGGGTTAGATGCTGTATTTGGAATTCGTTTTGTACCATTCCAATTGAGTGTGTAATCAAATTTAAACCTGCTTTTTGTTTCGTATGCCAAGTTAATAAATGCTCTGTCTCTCGAAATTAATGGACGTTGAAGAAGTGCATCAGAATATGTAGTGTTTACATCATAAAAACGGTAAGCCAAACGAATATCAAATCGTTTGAATAGTTCATAATTAATTTCTGCTTGTGCACTGTTGGAATAAGAACTACCCGTTAAGTTATAAAAATTAATTTGTTGAGGGTTTTTGTCGTAATCTACTACTACTTGGTTTTGAAAATCGGTTCGATAAAAGTCTATAGCAAAATTTCCTTTTCGGTAATCTAACCTGAAATCTTTCGAAAGGCTAATGCCGTAATTCCAAGCAACCTCGGGACGCAAACCATAGGCAGAACCACTTGAACCATTTACTGATGGAGTTATTACTAATTGCCTTGAACTGGCAAATACAGAAGTGTTTTCAGCTAATATGTTGGCTGTTCTTTGACCTCTACCTGCCGAAACTCTGATTTGTGTATTTTCGGTAATATCATATTTGGCGTGGATACGAGGAGTGAGAAAAAAACCAAATAAGTTGTGATAATCGCCTCTCAAACCTGCAATGGCAGAAAATTGTGGTATGGGTGTCCAAGTATATTCAGCAAAAGCACCCACCACAGATTCCGTTCTTTTAAATGTCAAATCTGATGGATTAAATAATTGCGTTTTGAAATTTTCATTATAATTATCTAACAAATAGCTTGTGCCTACCCTGTATTTATGGATGGTATTGCCGATTATAGATTGATAAATCAGATTGGCATAAACACTTTGCTGATTTGCTTTATAAGTAGTGAGTCCATAATAATTGTCGTTGCTGTGGTTAAGCACCGAAGCCATAAAGCCAACACTTTTGTATTTCTTTTGTGGAAACACATAACCAATTTTTGTAAAACCCTCTAATCTTTCGGTATTTAAGCCTAAACCATACCTATTAGTAGTTCCTTTATCTACGGCTTCGTTGTAATCTATTTGTCCACCTATTCTATTGTCTTTTAAAGCTTTTACACCAAATTGAAGCATCCAACCATTATTATCATATTTCCATCTGCTTATTCCATTAAATTGAGAACCGAGAGGAATATCGAGAAATCCATCCCCATTTTGGTCTATTTTTCCTTGCTGCGTATTGGCGTGAAGCAAAGTTGTGGTTGCCCACTTCGGGGATAATTTTTGGGTATAATTCAAATTTGCTTCGTACCTACCAAAGTCATTTACATAGGCATTGGCATATATTCTTTCTCCTGTTTTTGGAGTAATATCCGTTTTTTTCCCGACTTTGACACGGATTTTTCCACATGGTGGCAAATTGAGCAATGG
>ERZ1066116.44-NODE-44-length-98134-cov-14.119251_pt1 | contig 98134 bp, 88 predicted proteins | sample MGYA00382763_ERZ1066116 | MGnify/ENA primary metagenome ERZ1066116 (study PRJEB33369, sample SAMEA5778346) | biofilm metagenome | biome: Industrial cooling water; feature: Water cooling tower basin; material: Biofilm | place: United Arab Emirates | collected...
AAACTGTAAGGCCATAACCATTACGGCCACACTGAGCGGTTTAAAAATTTTCATACCTTTTTAAAATATAGGATAAATATATGAGGGTGTTATTAAAATACAAAATAAAAATTAAAAAATGTATTAAATAAGGATAAAATTGAACTATTTAGACAATAACGCATATCCGAGTTTAGTAAAAAATGTATTTATATAGGCAATAAACTAAAAACACTTAAGGAAATGGGGAATGAGAATCAATTTAGAATCTCAAGCCTTCTTTTTACATATCCCAATCCCCTTGATACTATTTCTAAATAAATAGACAGAAAAAGTACCGAAAGATGTATGTCGAAAAGGAAATAGGAAATGATGGAAATAAGGAGGAAATACATAAAATAATTGAGAAATCCGGCTGAGATGCTGCGCTTGATATTGAATGCCTTGGAAAATCTACCCAACAAATAGCCTAGCACAAAATCGCGGTTGTAAAAGCAGCGATACGAAACCAAACAAAAACCTATAAAAAGCAAAAGGACAAAGCCCCAATGCACAAAGGCATCGCCACTTTCCAAAGCCAAAAAGGCATTGACCAAAATGAGCGGTCCGGGCATAGAGCCATAGATGGTATGGTGAATGTCTCTGTCTTCAAAATCGCCCACGATAACGATGCGGTCTTTGGTCAACTCCCAAATGGCTTCGTTTGGCAAATAAAGCAATTCGCCCAAATAAGCCTTATCGTACTGGAGACTATCGGCAGCCTCAAACAAATCGTAATTGCGAATGCGGTGGTCTATCACAAAACTTGGAAATACAGGCTTGTTATTAATAAAATGTACTACAGAGCCTTTTTCAAACGAGGCTTTGTATAGTTGCCGATACATAAGCAGTGGCAAGGTTTGAAGCGAATCGCCCTGCAACATTTTGTATTTGGCAAAGCCCCCGGCAGAAATTCCCAATAGTCCTTCTTCGCTGCTTTCATAGTCTGAAAGTCCTGTTTCGCAAGTGAAAATGGGGAAATCTGGGCTTTCGTCTTCATTTTTATGATAAGAAACCAGATAGTTTTTGGTGCGGTAAAACTCCGACTGCAGGGCAGAATCGGCAGGAGAACTGTCTTTAAAAAATATATCTATCACCAAAAAACGGTGATTATCGGGTTTTTGGTTGAGCACATTTAAAAACCGAGCCAGTTTTTCTCTATCTGTAATGGCTTGGTTGCCCACAGGCAAACCCGATTCATCAACTTTATCGGTAAGTGCTTTGTCCCACGACACACCTACGAACAAAAAACGGCTTTTGTCGGGCTTTTCCTCTATTCCCAAAGCGATACGCTTAATCACCGAAGTGAGCCTGATGAGCAGATACTCATCTTCATACATAAAAGTGGTGTTCATCCACCAAAAGGTGAGAAACACCAGCAGCAGCGAATGAAGGCTGCAAACCAAAAATATGAGGGGCTTCTTAGATAAAAACTGACCGATTTGCACGTTTATTTAGTTTTTGGCTAAGGTTTCCAAAATATTTTTCAAAGCCTGCTCATCGGTCTTTCCATAGATATCGTTGATATAGCCCAAAAGCTCTTTTACAATGTCTTCTTTCGATAGTTTTTGAGAGATAAAAATATCATACTGCACTTTCAGTTCATCTTTTATTTGGTTTTCGGCCAAATAAAGTGGAGAAAACTTGGCTATTTCTGTGCTGTTCTTGGTAGCGGCATCGAAATAGTAAATATCCACTTGCTCCACATTGTCGGGCGAGATGGTGGTGCCTTGGGTTTGGTAAAACAGGTTTTTATCAAAAATAATATTTGTGCCTTCCACCGGAATACGCTTGCTCACAGGCTTGCCCGCATATTCATATCTATAAATGAAAAATTTGTCTTCACCTATAGGATACTTAGCCGTGTTAAGCCTCATGCTGAGTTTGTCGCCAATAATTACAAATTTGTCTGCGCCCAAATGGCTTTTCAGGTCTATAATTCCATCTTCCTCTCCGCCTCGAGTACTCAAGTTTCCGGTGCTTTTCACAGGAAGCAGCACATTTTTTACAAAAACAGTCAACTCGTTTTCTGTGCCTTTTTTCACATCGGGACGAATCACAAAGCGACCTCGCTTGGTACTCATGATGATGGCGGCAGCATCGGAACTCAAAAACTTTAGCTGGTCTTCGTGCGAGATTTTATCACCCATTTTCACCGCCTTGTTGGTGGTTTTGTTCAGTATAGCTCCCTTCAACTGAATGATAAAATAGCTTTCGGTCTGCAAAACCGAAAGATTAATGAGCAGAGAACAGATAAGGGTTAGCATGGGGATTTTGATTTATGATTTATGACTTTTGATTGTTGAGTATAGACGGTAGGCGGGTGGTTGGGCAGTAAAGGGCAAGCGTTAGAAATTATAAATATTCTACTTCTAATACAATATTTGATGCCACTTCTACTGGCCTAATTGATAATTCAGCAATTTCACAGTTTATTGGTTCTTCCATTTCGATAAGCAAATTAGTTTCGTTTAAAGGATTTGGAGAACGATAATATTGAAGTGGACTAATACAAAAAACATCTGAGCCATTTTAACTTCTATTGTACGAGCCAATGCGTTAAAACCACCCTCTAAAACTTTAATTTTAGTGATAATAATATTTTTTTGTGGAATTTCCTTCAAATGTGTTGTTTTGCCTGATTGTATTTTGAATGATGCCATATTTCTAATATTAGGGTTTAGTTCTTCTTTTTAAAGAATCTCATAATTCATTTAGAAAGTCTTCTAAGGTTTTTTTAGCCTTTTTATTATCTAGTACTTCTTTAAGCTCAACAAATGCTCTTTTCATACGCTTATTGAATGCTAGTTGCTTTTTCGTTTTCATTTAAGATTTATATTTAAAATACTTAGGCTTAAATTCACTTTTCATCTTTCACTTGTCACTTGCTCTTACTCATTTTTCAAATAAAACACAAACTCACCGCCTTCATCGCCTACGTTTCTGAGGGGATTGCCTATGGGTGTTTGCTCTGAATTGTTGGCCACAGATGTTTTTACATATTGCACCAGTTCAGAGCAAGAGAATTTCCTTTTGGTATTGGTCTCCAAAAACCGCAGAAAATACGTGCAAAATGGGCTGTTTTTCCCTGTTTGTCCATCTGACACGTATTCCAAACTGCCTGAAGTAAGTCCCCAACGAGATTTTTTGGTCTCTACGTTTTCTACATAGCCTCGGCTACCCTGGGCAAACAAAGAACCCGAAAAACAAGCATCTGCCACCAAGAAAGTGTGTTTGCTGTCTATGGCTTTGATATATTTTAGGAGGGTAGAATTGGGTAAATATTCTGTTTCTTTGCCTCTTTGGGCATTTACGGGTACCCAGTAGCCTTCGTCTAGGTCGGCATTGAAGTGTCCGTGTCCCGAGAAATATATCAGCAAATTATCTTGTGGCTTTATTTTCGATTTCATGGTTTTTAAGGCTTCGTTTATGCCTTCTACAGTAGCTTTTTCATCATAAACTTCTACAATGTTTTCGGCTGAATAGCCATATTTTTGCATCAATACTTTTTTCACATCTTTGGCATCTTTCACTGCATTTCCCAGCTGATTCCAGTATTTGTATTGACTTATGCCCACCAGCAGCAAATAGTTTTTTCCCTTTTCTGCCGGGTCGAAATCCAAATCTACCATAGGGTATGAATTGATGTTGGGATTGCCGCCTCTGTCTACTTTTGCGGTTCTGGCAACAGCCACAGGCGGTTTAGATTGAATATTGAGTTTGGCTATGTCCCAAATTTTGATTTTTACGCTTAAATCAGACGTGGCTAAGTAACGTCCATCGGCACTAAATTCTACATCATAAACTACTTCACTTTGTTTTTTGATGGTAAAAACCTCTTTGCTGCTCTCTACTTCCCACACCCAAGCGGCTTTGTCGTGGCCGCCACTGGCCAAGTATCTACCATCGGGACTAAAATGCAGCGATTGCACCCAGTTTGAATGGCCTTTTATCATCTTGTATAGTGTACCATCTTCGGCATTCCACAGTTTGATAAGTTTGTCATCGCTGGCGGTGGCTAAGTATTTGCCATCGGGGCTGTAGCACACAGCTCGCACATACTGGTCGTGAACAAAAGTGGCCCTAACAATGCTTCCGTCACTCAAATTGTAGACCATTAGTTGTTTGTCTGCACCCGTGGAGGCTACATGTTTATCGTCAGGGCTTACAGAAATGGAGGTGACTTCGCCTTTATGCCCCCCCAAAGTCCTCAACAAAGTACCGCTATAGCTATCATAGACCCTAATTTTACCGTCTTTGCAGCCTGTAGCTATGAGTTTGCCATCGTAGCTGTAGGCCACCGCTGCCACTGTGCCATCGTGGCCTTTGAGCACGGCCGATTGCTGCCCGCTTTTTACATCCCAAATGCGAGCAGTCTTGTCTTTACTGCCCGAAACGATATAATTTCCATCAGGACTTATCGCCAAGCTCACTATCCAGTCGTTATGACCTTTAAATGAAATCAATTCTGTGCCGGTAGCTACGTCCCAAAGGTTGATTTGATTGTCCATACCGCCTGTAGCCACAAAGCGACAGTCTTGTGTAAAAGCCAAGCAAATTACGTTGTGTCCTGTCTTTTCAAACTCTTTTAGGGGTTTTTCAGAGACCAATTTCTCCTGCCCAAATGCCACAAGTGCAGAAAGCAAAAGCAGGGAAATACACATAAAATTCCTTTTTCCGTCTTCCGTCTTCATTTTTAAAGTATCGATTTTTGTTTTAAAATACTAAATCTCAATCCTGACTGAATACCCAAATAGTTTAAATTTTCGCCCAACTCACTATTTTGCTTGGTGGCTACCCCAAAATACACCCCTTGCAACATAAAAGTAAAAGTATCTGATATTTTTACATCTATCCCCACCCCCACGTTGCCACCCAAGGCTACGGCACTGTTAATTTGCTTAGAATTGAATCTGAAAATAGTGTATTTATTTCTGATGGTGAGGCTGTCGGCTACCAGTCTGTTATCGGCTTCGTAGTATTGCAAGCGCGGAGCCACATCGCCCGAATAGTAATTAATGTTCACTTCTCCAAAAACATAAGGATTCACTTTGGCTTGTCTCAAAAGTTTGTATTTCAAAGATATACCCAAAGAATAATTGGTGAAATACGAGGTGCTGTAGTTTGCTTTCTCCTTTTCTATGATATCTTGTTTGCTGCCCGAAGCCTCAATTGGGTTGGTGTAGTTAATTGCTAAAAGTGCTGTAGCATTGACTCCGGTAGAAAATTTATTTGAAAAATTATACTGCCCTCCAGCTCCTAGTTGAAGCCCATTTCGGAAATTGGTAAACACATACGGAACATTGTCGGGATTTACTCTATTGCCCAAGGGCGCAGTAGTCCCTACAAAAGCATTGAAAGTAAGCTTCTTATCAAATTGACCTATAGCCAATTTCATATTAAGACAAAAAAATATAATGTAAAATATATAGCGCATATCTGTTTTTTATATATCCGATTTCCTAAAGAAATATTCAACCGTGTTCAAAATGCTGCCTCTCACATCGGTAAAACTGTATCTGAACCAAAACTCATCTTCTGTGAGCTTTACTATGGTAGTTTTCACTGTAAATTCTCTGTCTCTGTCTCTAAATCTGAAATAAAACTGATTATTGTCTTTTCCTGCCAAAAAGAAGCTATACACATCTGTTTGGTTTTTCTCATTAATAAAACAGCGTACTGCACCCGTGTTGGCAGCTATGTCTCCACTTGAAGAAAACACCCATTCATCGTCTTTTTTGCAATCAATAAAAGTCTCCGCCCCATTTTCCAATCGGCTGTAGCTTATCCAAGTTTTGCTGCTGCGATTTGTGATGAGCTTGTTTATAGAAGGCTTGGCATCTTCATTGGCAATACAGCCTACAAAAAAAAGCGGAAAAATCAATAAGTAAACCCAATATTGTTTCATTGCCAATCTATTAATAAATCTACTTTTGTACTGATGTATCTGGGCGATGTCACTATGCCTTCCATCACCCTCACTTTGTTTGGCAAAGGTTTGCCTTTCACATTTTCTTGTTTCCAATAGGGTGTAATGTCAAAGTTTGAGATGTCAAGATTGAGATAAGTAGAATAATAGGTGCCGGGAAAATATCTCGGCACACCTGCTGTGTCTATTCTTAAAGCAAAAGCAAAAAGAGTGGCATATTCATTTATCCCAAAAGATGCCTCGTTTTTGAATTTGAAAGCAGTCAAGGTAGGCTTATTACCTGTAATGCAAAAGGTAGCCGCATCTCTCACATCGTATTGTGTTACTATTTTTTCATCGTAATCGGGAGTGGCTGCCCATATTTCAAAAACCAGTTTATCGGAACAAGTCACATTTTGCGAGGGCGAATAGTTCAGCGTATCGTAGCTCACTATGTCCAATCCTTTGATTACCATGCGGGAAGGCAGTGCGCTTCTTTTGTTTTTCAATTCTATGTTTGCCACCGTCACAGCACCGTCTACCAAGTCATCATCGAGGCGATATTGGCTTTTTGAATTGTCCCAATAGGTGTTTTCATCAGCATAGAAGGCATGAATATAGTATAGAACCGATTTTAAATTTTTAAAAACAGCCACTCCGCTGCCATTGGTCACTGCCGAATCGGTAGGTGCTGTGCGGGTTTCCATATCTGTAATGCTTCTGTAGAGATAAACTTTTGCACCAGAAGCGTCTTTCCCTTCCACCTTTACGTTTACCCGAAGCTCGGTAGTGAGTTCCTCCACCTTGTCGTTGTTGCAAGCCACAAGCAGAAAGATTATTCCTAACAATGATGTATATTTTACTAGAGTGCTTGGCATATTTATTTGTACTGTATCTCCAAAAATACAATTTGATTTGATTCTCTATAAATAATATCCGTTTAAAGTTATAATATTGAACATGTTTAGCCTCAACTTGCCCACTTTTAACCATAAAATTACTAAAATAGAGGGTGATTTGTATATTTTTGATATGCTTCGCAAAAAGCATTTGAAGCTCACGCCCGAAGAGTGGGTAAGGCAGCATTTTATTAATTATTTGATTTTTTACTTGGGCTATCCCAAAAACTTGATTCGTAGCGAAGCAAGCCTGAAGTTTAATAATTTATCAAAAAGAGCCGATATCATTGTGTATGCGGCAGATTTGCTGCATCCTCTCATAGTGGTAGAGTGCAAAGCACCTTTTGTGCCGCTTACTGACGAAGTGTGGAAACAAGCCTCTGCCTACGCCCACACCTTGCAACCACGCTATGTATGCATCACCAACGGAATGGAACATTTTTATGTGAAAACAGGTGCGGAATTAGAAAAAATTAATGGTTTGCCTGCTGCTAAAGATATTTTCAAAAAAGATTAAACAGCCACCCTATTTGAAGCCTTATCATAGAATTTGAAATTCAAAACCCCAAAAAACTTAACCTAATATAAAATGAGTAACGAACCCGTGTCTAAACTGAAAGAATATTTAAAAAAAATGCTTTAGATGAAATGCTTGATATATTTGATGATTACATAGATTTCATAAAAGTCAAAAGCAAAGTAAATATTTGCAGAGACTCCAAAGATGATTTTTTACTAGCGTTAGCAATAGATGGCAAAGCGGATTTTTTGATTACAGGAGATAAAGATTTACTCGTTTTAGCTAAAATAGAAAACACTCGGATTATAACAATGTCAGAATACCTAGAAAAGAACATACTTTAACTAACTTGATACACTAAATCTTACTCTACAAGATTTACAATTTTGTAGCACTATCATAGCATCTGCAATCTGAAAAAATAGGCAGCACAATCAATAAAAAAGGGTCAAATTATTGCTAACTTGACCCTTTTTATAAAACTATTTGAACAGCTTTATGCACTACAAGCTTCGCACCCTTCCGGATTGTCGAGCGAACAAGCCATGTCGGCTAGGTTTTGCTCTTTGGCATTGGTGATAGGAGTGATAGACGGCTCTGCTTGTTTTTCCACTGTAAATTTCTTGGCTTCGGCAGCACCTTGTGTACGCAAGTAGTACATACCTGTTTTCAAGCCTTTTTTCCAAGCATAGAAGTGCATAGAGGTGATTTTCCCAAAGTTTGGCTCGCTCATGTAGATGTTCAAGCTTTGGCTTTGGCAAATGTATGCGCCTCTATCGGCCGACATATCAATAATTGTTTTTTGCTTGATTTCCCATACAGTTTTGTATAGGTCTTTAATATGTTGCGGTATTTCTTTGATGTCTTGAATAGACCCATTGGCAGCCATGATCTTATTTTTCATGTTGTCATTCCATAGGTTCAGTTTGATAAGGTCTTTCAAAAGGTGTTTGTTCACCACCGCAAACGCACCTGACAATACTTCGCGCTTATAGATATTTGAAGTATATGGTTCAAAGCTTTCGTTGTTGCCTAGAATTTGAGCCGTAGAAGCTGTAGGCATAGGAGCCAACAACAGCGAATTGCGAACACCTACTTTTTTCACTTTTTGCTTCAACTCATCCCACTTCCAGCGTCCCGACTGCGGAGTCACACCCCACATATCAAACTGGAATATTCCTTTAGACACAGGCGAACCTTTGAAGGTTTCATAAGCACCGTGTTTCTCTGCCAACTCCATTGAGGCTTCCATTGCCGCAAAATATATCGTTTCAAATATATCTCTGTTGAGTCCTTGCGCCTCTTCCGATTCAAAAGGCATACGAAGCATAATGAATGCATCGGCCAAGCCTTGCACACCGATACCAATCGGGCGGTGGCGTTTGTTGCTGTTTTCTGCCTCTTTTACAGGATAATAATTAACATCTATGATTTTATTCAGGTTTTTGGTCACCGCTTTGGTCACTTCATAGAGCTTTTGGTGATCAAATTTGCCGTTAATTACAAATTTTGGCAACGATAAAGAAGCCAAGTTACACACCGCTACTTCGTCTTTAGAAGTATATTCCAAAATCTCGGTACATAGGTTACTTGATTTAATAGTACCTAAGTTCTTTTGGTTCGATTTCTTGTTACATGCGTCTTTGTAGAGCATGTAGGGTGTACCTGTTTCAATTTGCGATTCTACAATTTCAAACCACAAATCTTGGGCTTTTACTTGCTTGCGGAAGCGACCTTCACGCTCATATTTTTCATAAAGTTTATCAAAGTCTTCTCCATAAGCTTCTGCCAATCCCGGAGCTTCGTTGGGGCAAAATAGCGACCACACATCGTTGGCCTCTACACGCTTCATGAAAAGGTCTGATATCCACATGGCATAGAACAAATCGCGAGCACGCATCTCTTCTTTGCCGTGGTTTTTCTTTAGTTGTAAAAATTCAAAAATATCGGCATGCCAAGGTTCGAGATACACCGCAAAAGCACCTTTGCGCTTGCCACCACCTTGGTCTACATAGCGGGCAGTGTCGTTGAACACTCGCAACATAGGTATGATTCCGTTTGACGTACCATTAGTACCTTTGATGTATGAGCCCGTAGCACGTATATTATGGATGCTCAAGCCTATACCTCCGGCCGATTGCGATATTCTGGCACATTGTTTCAATGTATCGTAAATACCTTCTATGCTGTCGTCTTGCATGGTCAATAAAAAGCAAGATGACAACTGCGGTTTTGGAGTACCTGCGTTGAAAAGCGTAGGAGTGGCATGTGTAAACCACTTTTCAGACATGAGGTTGTAGGTTTCGATTACCGAATCTATGTCATCGCCATGAATACCTACTGCCACACGCATAATCATGTGTTGTGGACGCTCCACCACCTTGCCGTCAAGTTTCAAAAGATATGAACGCTCCAAAGTTTTGAAGCCAAAGTAATCGTAGTTGAAATCGCGCTCATAAATAATGGTTGAATCCAACACCGATGCATGTTTACGAATCACTTCATACACATCTTTGGAAATCAACGAAGCGTTCTCACCCGTTTTCGGATCTTCGTAGGTGTAGAGGCGCTTCATGGTGTTAGTAAACGATTTGCTGGTAACCTTGTGTAGGTTTGAGATAGCAATACGTGCTGCCAATATCGCATAATCGGGGTGGCGAGTGGTAAGCGATGCCGCTACTTCAGCCGCCAAGTTATCTATTTCAAGGGTAGAAATGCCATCGTACATCCCATCAATTACTTTCTTGGCCACCTCTACCGGATCAATATAACCCAAATCCAAGCCATAGCAAAGACGTTCTATCCTAGCCGTGATTTTATCGAACTTTACGGTTTCTTTGCGTCCGTCTCTTTTGATAACCAGCATGCTTTTTAATACGCTGAGTGTTTGCTGTACATTTGCTACCATCTTGGGTTCAGGTTTTTATTGTCTTAACTAAATCTTAAACTATATGTATCTAAATATTATTTTCTGCTATGAATCTTCAAACTTACTGTAATCATTTCACATTTGTTGAACAAGTTTTCTACATGCTTATCAACTAAATGAATTCGCAATAAAGTTCATTTTTAGTATCAAAAATCAGCATCCATGGTAAATGGCTGGGTTTCTTTATCGCCCATCACACCTGCTTTTTGGTACTCTGCCACACGCTTTTCAAAGAAGTTGGTTTTGTTTTGCAACGAAATCAATTCCATGAAATCAAACGGATTTTGTGAGCCGTAATATTTTTGGCAGCCCAATGCTTGCAACCACACATCGGCTACATATTCTATGTATTGGCTCATGAGCTTGGCATTCATGCCTATCAAGTCTACAGGCAGTGCATCGGTCACAAACTCCTGCTCTATTTTCACTGCATCGGTAATGATTTGATAAATACGCTCTTGCGAAAGTTTATTTTTAATGTGGTTATTGTAGAGCAAACACGCAAACTCGCAATGTAGTGCCTCATCGCGCGATATTAATTCGTTTGAAAAACTCAAGCCGGGCATTAGTCCACGCTTTTTCAACCAAAATATAGAACAAAAACTACCCGAAAAGAAAATGCCTTCTACTGCACAGAACGCCACAAGTCTTTCTGTGAAATTGGGGCTGTTGATCCATTTCAGAGCCCACTCGCCTTTTTTCTTCACGCAATCGAGGGTTTGCAGGGCATTGAAAAGTTTGTCTTTCTCTTTGGCGTCTTTTATATAAGTGTCTATCAGTAAAGAATAGGTTTCAGAATGGATGTTTTCCATCATTATCTGAAATCCGTAAAAACATTTGGCCTCTGGATACTGAACCTCGTTGTAGAAGTTCATCGCCAAGTTTTCGTTTACAATACCATCGCTGGCAGCAAAGAATGCCAATATGTGGCTGATGAAATGCTTCTCACCATTGTTGAGCTTGCCCCAGTCGGTCAAGTCTTGCGACAGGTCTAGCTCTTCCGCAGTCCAAAAGCTGGCTTCAGCTTTCTTATACATCTGCCACACATCACTTTGTTGAATAGGGAAAAGCACAAACCTGTTGGGGTTTTCTACTAATAATTTTTCGTCTGTAATCTTGCTCATAACGTCTGTGTGTGTATATTATTTATTAGTATTGACTTATTGTTTCCCTATAATGTTGAAATAAATTTAATTAATTTTATCCACAATTCAACAAGATACGTATTAACCCTATTCTGTCGTTCTGTGTTAATTTTGTTTTAACAAATATTAAAAATTTGTTACTTCAAGTCAAATGCATGGCAAGCAACGGGAAAATGCAATAAAAACAGGTGATAATATTCTGATTATTAATAAGTTAAATAAAAAATAAAGAAGTATCGCTTGTGCCTTTTTTATTAAAAATTTCCTCAAAAATATTTATGCACAGTGCCAAAATTCTTGAATAAATAATATTTGTATAAAATGTTTTTTTATTTCTGGAAATGTTGTTACCTTTGCAGCCCTTAAAATAAAAGCCATGTACGCAATAGTTGAAATCGCTGGCAAGCAATACAAAGTAGAAAAAGATAAATACTTATATACTAACAGACTTGAAAACGCTGTTGGTTCGTCTATAGACTTTTCTAATGTTTATTTGGTAGACAACAATGGAAAGGTATCGGTAGGGCTTCCTACAGTGAAAGGTGCGAAAGTAACTGCAAAAGTACTTGACCACGTGAAAGACGACAAAGTAATCATCTTTAAGAAAAGAAGAAGAAAAGGATACAGAAAAACTCAAGGTCACAGACAACAATTGACCAAAATACAAATTGAGTCAATCGTAGCCTAAGCATAATATATTAAAATAAAATTTTCAAAAAATAAAATTTTCAGACAATGGCACACAAGAAAGGTGTAGGTAGTTCGAAAAACGGTCGCGAATCGGAAAGCAAACGCTTGGGCGTAAAAATATTTGGTGGTCAAGCAGCGTTGGCCGGCAATGTACTTGTAAGACAAAGAGGAACCGTACATCACCCTGGGTTGAATGTAGGTATAGGCAGAGATCACACCCTATTTGCGTTGGTAAACGGTACTGTACAGTTTAAAAAAGGTAAAAACGACAAAAGCACAGTATCTATCGTACCTGTTGCTTAGTCTTCTATATACAAGAATTATTACGAAGCCCAAGAGTGAAAAACTTCTTGGGCTTTTATTTTTTTAGTCTGTGGTTTTATATTTTTTACCCACTAACAAAGCTATTCTATTCTTTCCCTGAAATTGAATCATGCTCAAGCATCTATTTGATATTGCACAAAAATCTCTCTGTGAAATATATCCCGATGGAGAGGCTAGCCAAATAGCATTTCTGCTGCTGGAAGGAATGTGTGGAGCATCAAAAACCGATGTGTTACTTGGTAAAACACCTGAAAAAATTGTATCTGAGAACGATTTTAATGCTGCGCTGGCACGGTTAAAAAACCAAGAGCCCATCCAATATGTACTGGGCTACGCATATTTTTGTGGGCATAAATTCAAAGTTAATTCCTCTACTCTGATACCACGCCCCGAAACAGAGGAATTGGTAGACTTGGTATTGAGCGAAAATTTCCATAAAAATCCCGTCAATGTATTGGATATTGGCACGGGAAGCGGTTGCATACCCATTAGCTTACAGTTGCAAAGAAATTTGTGGAAATGTACAGGTGCAGACATTTCAAAAGAAGCATTGCAAATCGCCTTACAAAACAGTGTTGACCTAGGGAGCACGGTAGATTTTATTCAAATGGACATATTGCACAGCGCATCAAACCGCAGTGAAAATGAAAAAAAATATGATATTATCATCTCTAACCCACCCTATGTATTGAACTCCGACAAGAACGAAATGCAAAGCAATGTACTTGATTATGAGCCACATAGCGCACTTTTTGTACCCGATGAATCACCTCTGATATTCTACGCATCTATTCTCGAATTTAGCCATTGGCATTTAAAGCCTGGCGGTAAAGTGTATTTTGAAATTCATCACAAAATGGGAGAGCCAATGGTAGACTTAATGAAAAAAAATAATTTTACCGATGCAGAAACTAGGTTGGATTTCAATAATAAAGTTAGATTTGCAAAAGGCACATATCTACCCAAATGATTAGTTTTTTTCGATTTTCGGGTCCGTTGCAGCTGGCAGCATTGTTCATCATGGTTTGGCTGTTTCGCCTGCCTCTATTTTTTACCGACACTCCGCTTTTGTGGGAGGATGTGAAGTATCTCACCTTGGGAGAAAAACTCACTGAGGGGTTTTGGATGTACAAAGATGTCATAGATAATACTCCGCCTTTGGCTGCACTTTTCTATCGCATCACCGACCTACTGTTTGGGCGCTCAATTTATGCATTTTATATCATTTCAGGATTTTTGGTGTTTTTTCAAGCATTGCTTTTTAAGTGGCTTTGCAACAACAATGACATTATTTCCGACAAAAGCGATGTTCCTGCATTGATGTACATTGTTGTTTCGATTGTGTGTTTTGATTTTGTGTCATTGTCGCCTGCATTGCTTTCGCTCACCTTTGTATTGATAGCTCTCAATAGTGTGTTCAAACACATAAAATCAGAGAATAATGAAGGCGAAATTTTTTCTACAGGGCTGTATATAGGGCTTGCCTATCTCACCTTTGCCCCTACGGCTATATTTTTTGTTCTTTCTTTGCTGTCTTTCATATTTGTGACTCGCACTCCGCTTAGGCACTATTTATTGTATATCACGGGCTTTTTCTTCCCTACTTTATTTTGCCTCACACTCATGTATATAGTAGATGGGCATACGGAATTTATACAATATTTCTTGTTTCAATTTCCTGCTGCCATTGGTTTTAAAGATGATTTTGATTGGAATGTACTTGTTTTTATTTCTATTCCATCGCTTTTATTGTCGCTTGTAGGAATTTTTAGGGCACTGACATACCGCAGATTTATTATATATCAAGTAATCATCCAAAGGATTATGTTTTTGTGGCTATTGTTTTCTTTTGCCCTCATCGTACTTTTTTTTAATAACATCACCAGTGCTTTTATTATGTTGGTGCCTTTTATTGCATTTTTTATCACCCATTTTTTTCAATTGATGGGTAAGAGAAAAATAGGAGAATATTTATTGATACTATACCTAGTGTATTCACTAAGAAGCATTTACTCCTACATAGATTTGCCCTATTTGAACAAAGACCTGATAAATTTCAACCAACAATTGGCTATAAGAAATAAATTCAATGAGCGATTTAACAACAAAAAAATATTGGTAACGGCCACAATGCCCGAAATATACATCAACAATCGCTTGGCAACCGCCTACTACAATTGGGATTTGAGCAAGGCAATATTACAAAACCCATCGTACTACGAAAATTTAACACACATCTACAATCACTTTTTTTCTGATTTGCCCGAAGTAATCATTGACCAATCGGGAGTGATGCCTGCTATTTTTGATAAAATCCCTAAGCTGAAATCGCTGTATAGGCTAGAAAGTGGCTCTATTTACATAAAAAATTGATATGGCTGATATTTCTACACTCTACTTGATTCCTACCCTTTTGGCAGAAAATACGCAACATGAAGTATTGTCGCCCCTTGTATTTGAAACCATAAAAAATTTAAATCATTTTTTTGTAGAGAACGAGCGTAGTGCACGCAGATTTATTTCTTCGCTCTCGCTAGGGGTGGCTATCGATGGTTTAAAGCTGCATAAACTCGACAAAGACACCAACGAAGATGAAATAGCCTCGATAATCAAAAATTTTAGAGAAAATAATGTTTCATTTGGGGTGATGTCGGAAGCCGGATGCCCCGGTATAGCCGACCCGGGAGCACTGGCAGTGGGTTTAGCTCATAAATTTGGGGTGAAAGTAGTGCCCTTGGTAGGGCCTTCGTCCTTGCTTTTGGCACTAATGGCATCGGGATTTAACGGTCAGTCTTTTGTATTTCATGGCTATTTGCCTATTGAAAAAGCACAAAGGCAAGCCACTTTAAAAAAACTTGAACGGGACGCTATCTCAAAAAAGCAGTCGCAACTATTCATAGAAACGCCTTATAGAAACATGGCTTTGTATGCTGATATTCTACAAGTATGCCAGCCCGACACCAAGCTGTGTGTGGCATGCGATATTACTACGCCTACAGCCGTCATCAAAACCTTGTCAGTAAATGATTGGAAAAAAACTTCGATTGATTTGAATAAAAAGCCCACAGTGTTTATTATAGGTTGAACACTGCAATGTTTATATTGTTTCCAACGTTAAAATGATTATCGTACTTTAATTTTGACTTTTATGACTTTAACAATCAGCAATAGGCTCAAGCTTGCTCTTTTATTCAGTACTTTGGCACTCTTCTTGCCTTTGCTGGCAATGAACTTTACAAGTGAGGTAAATTGGGGTGTTTTCGATTTTGTTTTTGCCGGAATACTGCTCTACTCCGGCAGCATTGCTATTGAATATGTTTTTCAGAAAGCAAACCGTAACATTTTAAAAGTTTTATACAGCGCAGCTATCATTTCTATATTGGTTTTAATTTGGGCTCAATTAGCTGTGGGAATATTTTAGATGCTGAAAAGCTCTTTGTCTGGCTTTGCGTAACTCAATCTATCGATAATTTCCGTTTGAAAATAGGCATCTAATCCCGTAGATGTCACTGTGTGTGCTTTGCTGTGGTTAATAAATCCATCTGCCTCCAAGAAAGACGCTTCCATCACTGCCAACACCACTTTTCCTACCACCAAGAGTGTATTGTTAAATTTCATTTCGTGGGTTTCCAATAGTTCCAATCCCATTTTTATTTGCGACTGTCTCACAAAGGGGGCTTTAAACCCTCTTATATATTCTTCCTCAAACCCGCATTTTGCAAATTCCGACACACCCCAATCATATTTAGCACTGGTTTGGTGTGCCTGTTTATAGTTTTCATTAGATATGGTATTGATTGTATAGTACCCTGTAGCTAGAATATTGGAGAGCGTGTGTCTTGGCACTTCTTGCGAAGGACGGAACAACATCCCAAAATAGGCAGGATTTGAACCCATGTGAAAAATAGAACTGAATATTGCCAAATTTGAAACTCCGTCAACCGACTGCGTTCCTACTAAATTTACTGCCTTGAAACCGGAAATTGAATTAAAAAAATTGATTCTGAATCGCTTTTCAAAGTGTTCAAAATGGTTGGTATCGAATATTTGTTGCATAAAGTGCTTTGGTGTCCTAGCCTTTTACAACATCAAAATGCGAGATATGTTCTGCTATTCGGACAAAAAAATCAGGCTTTTTTCTTCAGAGTAGTAAAAATAAATTTTGAGCCCACGCCTACGGTACTTTCTACATAAATAGTACCACCGTTTTTCTCTACAAATTCTTTACACAGCTTAAGACCAAGTCCTGTACCTTCTTCTTTATTTGTACCCTTGGTTGTATGTTTAAAATCGATTGAAAATATTTTATTGGCAATTTCTCTTGGCATGCCTACTCCATTATCGTTCACGCTAATCTCTATTTTGTCGGCTAGTTGTTTGCCTGTAATTTCTATCATCCCCCCCTTTTCTGTAAATTTTAAAGAGTTTGAAATAAGGTTTCTCAATACCGTGCTGATCATGTTTTGGTCTGCAAACACGATGGTTTTCTCCGGTATGCGATTTTCTATTTCTATACTTTTTTGATGAGCGTGAACCAAAATATTGATGATCACATCATCAGCCACTTTCTTTAAATCAAAATTTTCGGGCTGAAACTCTATCTTATTCATCTGCAAACGCGACCACTTGAGCAAGTTGTCGAGTAGAGAGCTTAGATTATTGGCCGAAGATTCAATGAGTTTAGCAATTTTATCGGGGTCTATCGTTTTATTTCCCGGCTGATAAAGCAATTGAGCCATTAAAACAATGTTTTTTACAGGACCTCTTAAATCGTGACTAATGATGGAAAAAAACTTGTTTTTATTTTCGTTTAGTTCTATCAAATCACGCTCTATTTTAGAGTGAGTCTTGTTGTATTGCCACACAAAAGCAAGGATAAGTATAGTGAGTATGAAAGCAGAAATCCCTACTATTTCTATGGTAAGGTGGGTTTTATTGAGCCTGTCTACCACATTGGAATGCCTTGTTTCCAACTGCTTTTGCTGATGGTCAATGATTTGGCCTATCAACGAATGCATTTCTATGCGTATGCTAGCTTCTTTGTCGATGGCATTTTTTTCTTCTGCGTTAAATTTATTTCCAGAGCGGATGTGTTCTATGCGTTGCCTACCCAACTTGATTCTTTCCAATATCAATTCCTTGAGTTTGGCCAGCTTGGCTGCATCTTCCGATTCGGGGTCGATTCTTTTTTGAATTTTTTCAAACTCATAAATGAGGAGTTTTTCATCAGCATTGAACATCGAAAGAAAATCTTCATCGTTTGAAAGCCTATAGCTGCGATAACTGGTTTCTAAATTGTCAATAATGTTTGCTACTTTTTTGAGCTCATTCATCAAGGAATGGGTTTGCTCCACATCATTGAAATCGGTGTAAAGGTTTTCTTCTGTCCTTATGGTGTAGTAAAACGAACCGGCAAAAACCAAAATGGAAAAAATAAACCCAATAATCAGTAAATAAAGCGTGGTATTAAGCTTCATGAGGCGTTTAGGCTTATAGAAACCTGCACTTTACATAGATTGATGTGCAGTTTAGGCTCTAATTTGCCGTTTTAAAAGTACTTATACATCATTGAAGTACTTTTCGTTTGGAAAATTAGATAAATTATTTTTATAATATCCTAAGATGCAATATAAAATTACTAAAAACACAAAAATAATTAAGCCGACACTAGGCCGGCTTAATGTAAGAAGTACTAAATAATATCTATTCATTACAGGCATTTGCACATATTACAGATGCTGTATGGTTAACTATTTTAATGCTTAGCCAAATATTCTGCAGTGCTTTCAACACTTGCTTTCATGGCATCTTTTCCTTCGCTCCAGTTGGCTGGGCACACTTCACCAAACTTGTCGTTGTGGATAATGGCATCGAGGGTACGTATTTTTTCATCTATGCTGCGGCCAATGGGGAAGAAGTTGATTTCTTCGTGCATCACTATTCCTTCTTTATTGATAAGGAATGTGCCACGGAAAGCAATAGGCGCACCTTCGAAAATAGTATCACCATCTTCGTTGTAGCCGTACTGCCCGCCTAGCACTCCATAGGCCATAGAAATGGTCTTGGCAGCATCAGCCACTATGGGGAACTTCACTCCTTTGATACCGCCTTTGCCTTTGTCGATGCTCAACCATGCCAAGTGTGAGTTTTCAGTGTCGGTAGAACAACCTATCACCACACAATCGCGCTTTTCAAACTCAGCTATTTTCTCTTGGAAAGCATGAATCTCTGTAGGACACACAAATGTGAAATCTTTGGGATAAAAGAAGAAACAAATGTATTTTTTTCCTATGTACTGGTCGATAGAGAAGTCTTCTACTATCTCATCGCCATAGATTACTGCCGGAGCGGTGAATGACGGGGCTTTTTTACCTACTAATGACATATTGATATAAAGATTTAATTGTTTGGTTTAATACAAATAGACAAAACTTTAACAAAGCACAAAGCTGCTTTGTTCAGTCGGCAGCAAAAATAGGTAAAATGATTAAGATTTGGAAAAGTTACACTGTTGCTTGACCATCTGTTTTCTAAGCCTTAGAGCAAGTCAAAATATTAAATGCAAATTGCCTGAATAACTCTTAAAAATATTTTTACCGCTTACATCCAGTCCATTTTAAGCTTTTCAAAAGCTATAATGCCGCTCAGTGCCACACCGGGAATGCCTTGTCCGGGATACACACTATCTCCCACTTGATAGGCTTTATATTTATCCAGCCGTGCATCAGCCATTTGCCAAGGCTTTATATTCATAAACTGGGGATAGCCCCCAACAAAGCCATATTCCCTACCTGTCCATTTTTCCCAAGCTTCTGGAGTAGAAGAATGTGTGTAAACAATATCTTCTTTACTGAAAAACTTATGCTTCACCAGTTCGTCAATCACATGTTGCTCAAGTTTTGACTTGTCGAAATCGATGTTTTTGTCAGGGTCGGGCCAATGGGTACTCACCGATGCCACCATGGTGTCTTTGTCATCGCAACGGGTGGTGTCATCGGGGTGATTGAGACTTACAAAAAGGGTGCGAGCACCTATGCCTTCAAGTGGTTTTTGCAAATGAATTTGATAATGTATCGTATCGAAGTGTTTTTTCTTTTTAAAACCTATTCCCATCTGAAAAGCTGAATTGAGCTGCTCCGAAATCATTAGTTTTTCATTTAACCTTTTGGGCAATGTACCATCAAATATTTGTAATGTATTGTTGAGAGGTACACCGCTCACCACAAAATCGGCTTTGTACTCGTCTTTTGATGTCTTGATTTGGTATTTTTTATCGGCTTCGAGGTGTATATTTTCTACTTTTTCCCTAAAATGTATGTCTCCATTGTGATTTTTCAAATAATCTATCAAACGATTTGATAGAGAAATTAATCCGCCATCGAGATAGTAATTACCATAATTGGTATAGCACAGCGCAGTAGCCCCAAACAACACATTCACATTTTCCATAGTGTTTTGGGCGGTGATGAGCAACTGAGCATTGATAAAATCCACAAAATCATCGTTGTAGTGGAGTCCGAAATCTATCACCAAATCTTGAATAGACTTAAAAGCCCAACGCGCATTCCAAAGTTGTTTAGGCGAGGCATTCAGTATACAATTCGTTAAGTCTTTTATATTGGAAATGGGAAAAGTGCGTTGCTTTATCGACACATCCCATACAAACCGGCTGATATCGTAGCACAATCGCCAGAATTCTTCTTGTCCATCGTAGCCAAATTCGGCTTTGGCCTCGTTAATCCAATCTTCTATATTTTCATGCCTATTTACGATGCGCCCGTTTCGCAGGCGTACTTGCATGGGATGGGTTAATTTGCGAGCATTAATGTCAATGCCCAATGTATCGAGCAGATAGCGCAAGGGTTGTCCTTTGTCTAAACCTACCAAAGTGGTGGCTCCGGCTTCGAACACAAAACCCTTTCTCCAATAAGAACTTACACAGCCACCTGGTAAGTAGTTTTGTTCAATTACCAAAACTTTTTTACCCGATTTGGCCAATAAACAAGCTGTTGATAATGAGCCTATTCCGCTGCCGACTAATATTACTTCATTATATTTCACTTTCCGTAAACCCTGAAATAAATACAATTGTTAAAAAATCGACTATTAAATAACTAGCCCGAAACACAACATTTCATACACGAAAAGTGTATATATAAAATGTTTTAAATTTTTTAAGATATGTTACAACCTAAGAACAAATTCAACAAAATCTTGCTGATAGACGATAACCCGATTGATAATCTCATCAGCCAACGCTACATCAATGCAGCAAAAATAGCAAACGAATGCATCACAATAGATTCCTCGCTCGATGCATACGACTATTTTGACGAATTGCCTGCAAAGGATTTTCCGGATGTGATACTTCTAGACTTAAACATGCCCATGTACAATGGGTTTGAATTCCTTGACAAAATAGAAACATTGGTAAACGCCCACAAAATTAACTCAAAAGTATATATACTCACCTCTTCAAACAATCCGAAAGATTTGCAAAAAGCCCGTACCTACAATGCCGTGGCTGATTACTTCGTAAAACCGCTCAATGCCGATTTGGTGAACAAAATCAACTGATATTTTATTAATTTGCCAAGAAATTGACCCACTCTTGGCAATACCTCCTCACATACATATCGCCCTGCAAAAAAGACACGAAGCGGGGAATCTGCGAAAACTTCCTTCTCAAGAGCCCTTAGTTGATTTTTGCTCAAACGATTATTTGGGATTGGCACAAAATGCCGAACTGGCCAAGTTGATTCATGAAAAAGTAACAGAAACAAACTTTTCACATCTCAATGGGGCTACAGGCTCGCGACTCATCTCGGGAAACGACCCAATATTTGAAGAAACAGAAACTTTTTTATCAAAAATATTTAAAACGGAAGCATGCCTTATTTTTAATTCGGGCTATGTAGCCAATATGGGTGTGTTGAGTTCTGTACCTCAAAAAGGCGACACCATATTGTATGACGAACTAAGCCATGCTTGCATTAAAGATGGCATCAGGCTGAGCTTTGCAGACCGATTTCCATTCAAACATAACAATGTTAACGATTTAGAAAACAAACTGAAAAAAGCTGTTGGTACAAAATATATTGTAGTCGAAAGCATTTATTCAATGGATGGAGATGCAGCCCCTTTGAAAGAAATATGCCAATTGGCGGAGCAGTATGAAGCCTATGTGATAGTAGACGAAGCCCATAGTACAGGCATTTTTGGCGAAAATGGCAGTGGTTTGGTGTGTAGTTTGGGCTTGGACGACAAGGTTTTCATCAGGATTCATACTTTTGGCAAAGCCATGGGAGTGCACGGTGCTTGTGTGGCTGCGCAAAGAGAGGTAATAGATTTTTTGGTAAATTTTTCTAGGCCATTTATTTACACCACTGCCATGCCGCTACATGCAGTAGTGAGCATCAAATGCGCATTTGAATATTTGAAGACACATGCTTATTTGCAAGAAATTTTAAGCAATAAAATAGAATTATTCTTAGAAAAATCTAAGCAGACGGAGCTACATCAACACTTGATTCCATCGCAAAGTGCCATCCAGGCTTTTGTGGTAAAAGGCAACGAAAAAGCAAAATTCTTATCAGAAAAGGCAAAAAATGCAGGTTTTTACATCAAACCCATATTGTCGCCCACGGTGAAAGAAGGAAGTGAACGGCTGAGAATATGCCTCCACAGCTATAATTCAGAAAATGAAATAGATAATGTATTAAAACAGTTAACCTTTATGTGATTGCTTCGTAATAAACTAGTGTACACAATAAACCAAATACACTATGAAAACGAAATTACCCATCATTATTGCAAGAGTATTGCTAGGGCTGATATTTTTTGTATTCGGCTTAAATGGTTTTTTGAACTTTATGCCCATGCCTCCACTCAATGAGTCGGCTGGTGTTTTTATTGGTGGATTGGTTGGTTCAGGCTATTTCTTTCAATTTTTAAAATTGTGTGAAGTAATGGCCGGGCTGGCATTGATTTCGGGCTATTTTGTGCCTTTGGCGCTCACTTTGTTAGCCCCTATCAGCATCAATATATTCTTATTTCACTTGTTTTTAGAGCCGGGTGGGCTGATAATCAGTATCATTATTATTGTCTTGATGGCTTATATGGCTTTTAATTACAAAGACTATTTCAGACAGCTTTTTACAGCCAAAGCCGATGCATGACAAACCAATATAAAAACTAGTCGGTAACAAAGAGTTTTCCCACAGTAGGTGTGGTGCCATCGTCTTTGGCGGTGAGCACTACATACACACCGGGTTCTATTTTTTTGCCATTATAATCTCGCCCGTTCCACTGAGCCGCGCCTCCATTGGCTCGAGTTTCATACACCAATCGTCCGCTGGCATCGGTCACTTTTACTACTGCATCGGTAGCCAAGCCGGAAAAGCCTATAAAACCGGAGTAGTTTGTTTTAACAGGATTGGGGAAAATAAGCATAGAAGTGTTGTTGTCATCTGCCTGTGTAGCTGCTTCTCTGTACGATACTATACCTTTGTCAGTACCTATGAACACCTCGCCCGTTTGTTGTTGAACAGCCACAGAAATAATGTTGTTTGACAGCAATGGGCTGTTGTCCGTATTAAAATAGTGGACCACCCTAGTGCCATCGGGGCTAAAGAGGTAAATGCCATTACCCGTACCTATCCATTTGCGGTTTCCGCCATCGATGTCTATACACGTAGTGACTTGGTCAAAAAGAAGGGGTCGATTCTCAAAAATAGGATATGAAGCTTCCAAATTTGTAGATTGAAGCAAACTTTGAGGATTGTAGTATACACTTACACCATTATTTGTACAGAGCCAAATATCACCATTTCTGTCCATAGCCATGCCTCTTACTATATTGTCGGTGAGGTTACCCGCTCCTGCACCACTCCGCAAAAATCTGTAAATAGGTACATTGCCATTCAGTCGCCCTTCGTTGAACACCAACATACCCGGCTCTTGCGATTGATTGAGCCTCACCCACATGTTGCCCGATTTGTCTTTTAATATTTGCACGGGAAATTTTGAACCTGTGAATGGGAAAATATATCCGGTGCAATTTCCATTCTTGAATTTATTAATGCTTGGATTCAAATCGCTGCCGTTGTTCACAAACCAGAGTGTATTGGCCTCGTTGTCGTACCAAGTGTCGAGTACTCTCACGCCATAAGTCGTATTGTGTACCGGGCAAGTTTTGCTGTTATCGTCATAGATGGCGATTGAGTTGTCGCTATTTTTTCGTTCTACCAATCCACGCCATGCAGAGGCATAATATATATTGCCTGTGGTGTTATCTACAGCCATACTCACCAAGTCTTTTACACCAAAAGCATCTAAATCTCCTATTACTGACCAACTTCCATTGTTAAAAAAAGAATATGAACCTTCTTTAAGCAATGGTGTAGTCACTCTGTCGTATGACCCCGAAAGATGAATGATGAAGCCTTGTATGTATTTTATGGCAAATGCACTGTTTGAATTGGGGCCGGAAGGATAGAATACACCACTTGCTCCGGTTGACAAATCGTGCTTTATCAGCCCGTTTCTTAGGTCGGCAAACCATAGACTATTTGCCTCATCCTTGTCGGGCAACATAAAAAATGGTGCAGGGCTGTTTGCTACGTTTCTATTAAGCGTATCGGTGGCCTCTATCGCCTTTAAGGCATTATTTTCTATAATCAATAACCTCTTGCCTACAGAAGAAATATCATTGAAAAATCCGGTGGTAGTGTACACAGTGCTCCAAGAAGCTTCTTTTTTTTCATACATACCTCTGCCGTTTAGTGCCGCCACGATGCTATTATTCAAAAAGTGTATTTTATTTACACTTGCACTTGGCAAAGTACTAATGATTACATCGTTTTTCCATAGGTTAAAGTCCATTAAATTTCCCGTGTTAAGTCTAGCTTTAAAAAGTCCCTTATCAGTAGCTAGAAAAATACTATCGGCATTCACTGCTACATCATTCATAGCCAAACTGCTACCATTTGGACCTATATTCAACCAGCTTTCTTGCACTTCGAGCCTGTCCATATTCACTACCACTCCTCCAAAATCGCAAGCCAAAATCACCCTTTCTTTATAGCCAGTTGCTGCATTAATTTTTTTAGACCCAATGATGTTGCCTGCATTAACTATATAGGGCAAATTGATAAATCTCCCATTTTTATACACATCTATGTTTCCACTGGAATAGCCGATAAGAAGAGCATCGGTTGCGCTATGGTAGTAAAGTGTAGTAATGATTAAATCTGCCAAGCCATCTTTTTTAGAAAAAACATTCAAGGAGTTGTCTTCTTTATCGTAGTAAAACAAGCCTCCGTCTGTACCACAAAAAATTTTATTACCAACTTGTGCTACGCATGAGGCACTGGTAAAAGAAGTATGTATGCGCCATGTACCCAAGGGGATATTGCCTTGGTTTTGGCCAAATGCTGCGAATACGAATGGTACAATAAATGATAAAAATGCTGTTTTTTTAAAGTTAAGCATGGAAATATTTTCTGCTACGAGGTTCGTAAATATCTTTTTCTCCTAATAAAATAGTGCTTTCTGAGGGTGTCTTTCTGTGTGAAAACGAAGCCAATTCGCCAGAAACAGCACAAATGGCATGTAGTTTGGTCACAAATTCGGCTACGGCCAATAAATTTGGCATCGGCCCAAAAGGTTTGCCTGTGTAGTCCATATCAAGCCCTACTACTATTACTCTTTTGCCTAGATTTGCCAAATGATTACAAACCAAAACGATTTCTTCATCGAAAAATTGCGCTTCATCTATTCCTATCACATCGGCTTCGAGGCTTTGCTCTAAAATAAGCCGAGCAGAAGCCACAGGTGTAGCTTCAATATGTACTGCATTGTGCGAAACCACATTTTGTTCATGATATCTATTCTCAAACACGGGTTTGAATACCATTACGGTTTGTTTGGCTAGCTTGGCTCTATTAAGCCTGCGGATAAGCTCTTCGGTCTTGCCGGAGAACATACAGCCACAAATGACCTCTATCCATCCTCCCTTTGTAAGCCCGAACGCAGGTTCTGTCAACATCTTTTGTGCAAATGAGTTTTTTGAAACGGGTATAAAGATATGTAATTATATTTTCAAAATGGTAGGCTGTAAATGCACATGTGATAGATGCCTAATATGTTTATCGACAAACAAGCATGCGCTTAATAAGAATTAAAATATTTTTGTTCTACAGACAATAATACAAATTACTATATTTGAGAAAAGGTCAACGCAACTAAAATGAGGTCACTAAACACAAATATAAACTTGATTGACAACTATTTTATGTTGTTAAAAAATTTAAGCCCTGACAATAAGTTGGAACTTATTGCAAGACTTTCAACATCATTAAAAACTACTGAGCATTTGAAAGATGATTCTTGGAAAAATTTGTTCGGTGCTATGGTTTTAGAGCAATCTGTTGACGATTTCGTTGATGAACTTAAGAGGGATAGATTGGATTAAAGCAAAATTAGAAAGAGCTGAAGACAGCGGATTTACAAGCGATAGCAAAAACGAGATATTAAAAAAATCAAAATCTATTTTGATACGTAAAAATATACTTTAAATACCAAGGAAATTTAGGGTGTCATTTTTTTACTTAAATTTCTGAAACAAACACTTTAGTTTGCTAAAGCTTGCCAATAAAAAGTATGAAAGAATTTTTCATTTTCTCTGCTATTATGTAGCACCCAACCAAAATAGCAACCTCTACCTCTTGTCCTTCAATTATTATCCTTTTCTTTGTACTTTGTAATCTGCATTGCCCCAAATGCATCCTGCTTGCCTATGAAAATAAACTTTACCGTTCTAATACTATTTTTTATAACTATGTTAGTCGCCTGCGGGCGAAGGGTAGCTGTTCGCAATGTGGGAGGTGTGGGAGTAGAGCTTCAGTTGAGTTCAAAAGCTCCGGAGGTATTGCTCTGCAAATGGCTGGAGTCAAATGAAGAAGAAACAAATGATGGTGTGATGGTATTCCGCCCCCAAAATTTTCCATTTCCTCCAAATAAGAAAAGATTGAAAGTAGAATTTTTGAAAGAGGGGACAATTTTATTATGGCCTGACTCTACTGACGATGGATTTAAAGGCAAATGGATTTATGGTCAAAAAACACAAACATTAGAAATAACATTTGACAAAATACAGGTAAAACCTTTACCCAAAACCATAGCTGAGCGCGATGGATTTTTGTTTAACATCATTGTGTTGGAAAACGGCCTATTGAAAGTGAAACAACAAGCCATGCCCGAAAAAGAAAAATTGAATAATGGCAAAAATTAAAACCACCTATTTCTGCCAGTCTTGCGGCTACCAATCGGCCAAGTGGCTGGGCAAATGCCCATCGTGCAACCAGTGGAATACTTTTGTAGAAGAGCTGGTGCAGAAAGAAGAACCACAAAAATCGGATTGGCGCACTTCTACTTCAAAACAAGTAGCACCAAAGCCAGTAGAAATCAGCGAAATAGATTACCAAGAACGCAAAAGGCTCACAACTGTAGATGGCGAACTGAATAGAGTCTTGGGCGGTGGCATAGTTCCGGGTTCTGTTGTGCTGATAGGTGGCGAGCCGGGCATAGGCAAATCTACCTTGCTATTGCAAATTGCGGTGAGTATGCCTCTGCTTAAAATACTTTATGTGGCAGGCGAGGAAAGCGAGCAGCAAATAAAAATGCGTGCCGAGCGGCTAAATAGTGTAAGTAAAGAGCCCAAAACAGGAGAATCGGGTTGCTACATCTTGGCCGAAACCTCTACTCAAAACATTTTTAAACAAATAGAAATACTGGAACCCGACATGGTGATAGTAGACTCTATCCAAACCATGGCTTCGGCTTTCATAGAATCATCGGCAGGCTCGGTGTCGCAGGTGAAGGAATGCACAGCAGAATTTATAAAATATGCCAAAGAAACAGGCACACCCGTGTTTTTAGTAGGGCATATCACCAAAGATGGTGCCATAGCAGGCCCCAAAGTGCTGGAACACATGGTGGATACTGTGTTGCAGTTTGAAGGCGACAGACACCTGAGCTACAGGATATTGCGTGCAGTAAAAAATCGTTTTGGCTCTGCTTCTGAACTGGGAATATACGAAATGTCAGGCTCGGGATTGCGCGAGGTGAGCAATCCATCGGAAATACTCATATCGCAGCGAGAGGGCGATTTGAGCGGTGTGGCCATAGCCTCTATGCTGGAAGGAAATCGTCCACTGATGGTAGAAATTCAATCGCTGGTGAGTGTGGCCACCTATGGCACACCACAGCGAAGCTGCACGGGCTTCGATGCCAAGCGGCTGAACATGCTCTTGGCAGTGTTGGAAAAACGTGGCGGTTTTCGGTTGGGTCAGCAAGATGTGTTTCTCAACATAGCCGGAGGCATTCGGGTAGAAGACCCGGCCATAGATCTGGCTGTAGCGGTGTCGATCATTTCGTCTTACGAAGACATGGCCATACCACACTCTGTTTGCTTTGCTGCCGAAGTAGGGCTAGGTGGCGAGATAAGGGCCGTAAGTAGGGTAGAACAGCGAATTTCAGAAGCCGAGAAACTGGGCTTTAAAGAAATTTATCTTTCAAAATTTAGTATGAAAGGCATTGAAAAGAAAAATTTTAAAATAAAAGTGAACGAAGTCTCTAAACTTGATGAGGTATTTTCAGGCATTTTTGGTTAATATACTGCACATTTACCCAAAATTTTTTGTTAATTCACACCTCATTAGTAATCAAGAGCCATAGACGCATTTTATATTTTAAATGGATTTCCCTCTGTCTGACATAAAAAAAGTAACTACTCACCAGCTACAGGAGATGAAAAACCGTGGGGAGAAAATCACCATGCTCACCGCCTACGACCACTGGACGGCCTCTCTCCTTGACACTGCAGGCGTAGATGCCCTATTGGTGGGCGATTCTGCTTCCAATGTCATTCATGGCCATGAAACCACCCTGCCTATTACCTTAGACCAAATGATTTCACACGCTTCATCGGTAGTGAGGGCAGTAAAGCGAGCCTTGGTGGTGGTAGATATTCCTTTTGGCTCTTACCAAGGAAATTCATCCGAGGCACTGCGTTCGGCCATAAGAATAATGAAAGAATCGGGCGGACATGCAGTGAAAATGGAAGGAGGTGCAGAGATAAAAGAATCTGTGGTGCGCATACTTAGTGCGGGAGTACCTGTAATGGGTCACTTAGGCTTGATGCCACAATCAATCTATAAATATGGCACTTACAATGTGCGTGCCAAAGACTCGGCCGAAGCCGAAAAGTTGATAGCAGATGCTAAAATACTGGAAGAGTGTGGCTGTTTTGCTATCGTACTTGAAAAAATCCCTGCTGAACTAGGCAAAAAAGTGGCTAGTATGGTGAAAATTCCCATTATAGGCATAGGTGCCGGGCCAGATGTAGATGGACAAGTTTTGGTAACACACGATATGTTGGGTATAACAAATCAGTTCCAACCTCGGTTCTTGAGAAAATATGCCAATGTGGGCGAAGCCATCACCCATGCTGTGCGCAATTATGTAAAAGACGTAAAACTAGAAGATTTCCCAAATCAAAATGAAAGCTATTAGTATTAAGGCCTTCATTAAAACATGTATCTAATTATAAATATTTTCACGATATGAAAATTCATTTTAATAAACTAAATATTATAAAAATTTCTGTTTTGATTGGTATTTTAGTGTCTGTATTATCCTGCGATAAAAACGAAAACACAGGCCCAAATGTAGATTACAGTGTAGCACTACCTAGGTATTTCAGCTTTGATACGCTAGAAAGACAATACAAAACATATAATCAATTTATTTATAATATTATGAAAAGTGCTTATTTGTGGAACGATCAAGTGCCTCAAATAGACTACACACAAGCGAAATATACAAATGATAATGGTGAGGCTTTGTTGAGGGAACTGGCTTACAAAAAACTAGATAAATTTTCCTTCATTGTAGATAAAGAATCAAACGATGCATTTTTTGAAGAAGGACAGTCAAATGGAGATAAAGGGATTAGTTACGGAGCAGACAATGCTTTAAGAATCGCATTTGTTTATCCTGGCTCACCTGCTGATATGGCAGGAATTTACAGAGGAATGAAAGTAGAAAGGCTTAATGGTAAAGATGCAATAGCTGCCGTTAATGATGAATCGATTTACGATATACTCGATGAGAAAACAATAGAGTTCGATTTAGTAGACTCCTTGGGGAGAAGCAAAACAATAAGTGTTAGTGATGGGAGCTACAAATTAAAAACGGTACCTACATATAAAGTCGTACAATCAGGTGGTAAAAAAATAGGGTATGTTCTATTCACATCATTTTTATCAACTTCTGAGGCTGAATTAAAAGAAGCTTTTTCTTCTTTTAAAAACAATAAAATTGATGAGTTAGTAGTAGACCTGAGGTATAATGGAGGTGGATATGTGTATATATCAGCTATTTTAGCGGCTATGATTGGTGGCAACAAGGTAAAAGACAAAGTTTTTTGTGAGTTCAAATACAATAAAATGGTGACAAAAGAGTATTTGAATAATGAACGTGAAGTATATGGATTTGAAGAAGTAGATGAAAGTGTAGATATAGATAGGGTGTTTTTCATCACATCAGAAGGCACAGCCTCTGCCAGTGAGCTAACCATTAATTCATTAAAACCGTATTTAGATGTAAAATTAATCGGTGATAACACTTTTGGTAAACCGGTAGGCTTTCCAGGATTTGGATATAAAGACAAAGTGCTTTATGCAGTGATGTTTTCTACAGTAAATGCCGATGGCGAAGGAGATTACTACAATGGAATCCGACCCAATAGATACGCAATAGATGATTTTTCACACCAATTAGGCGATATTAAAGAAAAAAGATTTTCAGAAGCAATAAACTACATAAATAATGGTACTTTTGCAAGTGGCAGTAGGGAAGAATTTATCCAACAAAAATATATTCAATTATATGGTATATCAGCAATCAGAGGCACTAGGTAAAAAAATATTTTTACTACTAATATTAGTTTCTTCATTTTCTGTTTTTGCCCAAAAAGCAAAAACAGCTGAAGAGCTCATCAAAAAAATGCACAAGAAGTACCACAACAACTTCAATGCAAACATCACTTTTATACAAATGAACCAAGAGTTTGACGATGCAGGAAATGTAAAGCACCGAAGCATGTCATTCGAGGCTTTTCACTACCCGGGCAAATTCAGAAACGACATTGGCCCCACACCACACAAAGAGGGCTACATTGTGTCTGAGGATGTGATGTACCTGTTTAAAGATGGCAAAATAGTATCTCAAAAACCATGTTTAATGGACATTGGGCTGCTTACAGGCGATATTTACTTTATGAGTGTGGACAAGGCCATAGAAGAATGTAAAAAACACGGATATAATTTCAGTTTTTTCCGCGAAGATGTGTTCAGAGGCAAGCCTGTGTATGTGGTGGGCGGAAAAGACAAAAACGACCTTACATCGCCACAATTTTGGATAGACCAAGAGGAGCTCTATGTGGTGCGTGATATTAATTTTTCTGAAGAAGACAATGAACTTGAAGATGTACACTATTTAGAACATGCCAAAGTAGAAAACGCTTGGGTTGAAGAGCGTGTAGAAATATTCGTAAACGGTAAGCTGGTAAAAAAAGAGCACTATGCCGAAGTAAAAGCAAATAACGAATTGAATTTGGATATTTTCGACCCTAAAAAGATTGGCCTCATTCATTGGCGGAACAAATAACAGAGGGGGAGTTATCCCCCTTTTTTATTTCATCCGTTGGCTATGGCATAGAGGTGCGTTTTCACTTCGTCAAACTTTTTGCCGTCACGCACATCGTCCACCATGTTCATTATCAGGTTATTTATATTGGCTTGATTGATTTGGAGCAACTTCGTAATTTCTCTGCATAGGTCTAGTTCTTTGGTATCGATTGAGCCATCTGCCAAGATAAGTGTGACAAAATCGTAAATTTGCTCTAACTTTTCATACGAATCGGCAGGGATAACATAGTTTGATGTGCTGCCATCCTTTATCATTTCATTAATATCTTGGCGCTGAAGCCCATAGCGTTCACATATTTTCAGTATTGCCTCAGCCTCCGACTTAGAAAATTTCCCATCTACAGACGATATGGCAACCAAATTGGCAATATGGTTTTTGACTTTATATTGTTCTATTTCCGATAATTCTTGAAACTTAGCCATATAGATATCTAATTTCTGGTTTTCTAATATTTTTATATTACGAGTAGTATATCCAAGTTTGAGCATACACACTACTCAATCAAAAGTCATAAATGAAAAATGCTTCTACAACCCTTTCACAATTTTATCTTTAGGGTACTTTACGGAATATTTGAAAATTGTTTTCTTCGATTCCGTGGGGGCAAGGTTTATTTTCCATAGCAAACCACCGGTCTCCTGATTGAAAGCTGCTCCTGATTCGTTTGTGAACTCAACCGAGATTTGCGAATCACCCGATACGGGAATTTGGTCTTTCACCACCAATTTTATGCTTTCTTTTCCATTGTTTTTAGTAGTGATTACGTAGCCGTAATCTTGCTGCTTGTTTGTTCCTATCAGTTTTTTTGAAGTAAAATCATTAATCTGTTCACGACTTACAACTATATTTTTGTCAATAAAAAGGGGAATTTGTAATGTGTCGCCCGTAGAGGCAGGATCGAGGTACGATGAACCAACAAATGCATTATCTGCAAATACAAGTGCCTTACCTGCTTCTAAATTTAAAGACTCCCAGTCGGAAATAAAGGCAGTGATATACACATCATTGCGATTTTTGGGTACAGAAAGATGCATAAATTCGGCAGGAACAGCCAAAGACTTAAGTTCAAACGAATGGCTAAGCGTGTCCGATGGCAGATTTTGAAAGCCGTTTAGCTGATATTCAGTGATAACACCGGAAAAAACATTGTTTTCTGAAACATTTTGTATGAGATTTTCGACTACTTCTTCCTCTTGCGATTTTTTCATTTCATAATTTGCTGTCATTTCTCTCATCATTTTTGCCGGCTGGTAGGCTCTTTGAAACTGAAGCCTCCACACAGGCAGCAAAGGCAGCTCTGTGATGGTCGTGGGCGCAGCGTTGCTAAATGCAAGCTTGATATGCGCCAAATCCATGCCTATATTTTGATAAGCATTTGCTTTGTAAACAAGAGTCAAAGGTTCTTTGAGCGATTTCACCTTCCATTCATACGAAGGCTGCCAGCCTGCATCGTAAGAAACAAAACCAATTTCGAGTACGGCAGGCGATTTGGTTTGCGCAGTCAACACCACGTGTAGTTCGCCAATGAGTTTGTTGCGGGCTTGTTGCAGCGGATATATTTTCTGTGAAAGCCTTTGCAGCTTTTCTCTCAATCGCTCAATTTTTCTTAGATTTTTTGCATTTAGGTTTTTGATAATGGGCAGTCGTTCTCTGTATACATCTGCCACGTCTTCCAATTCAGTAGATTTCACTCCGGTGTTTTCCCCTCCAATCTTAATATTTGCCAACACTAATTTTTCTTCTTGTGCCAAAGCTTCGTTTACAAATCGGATAGAATCAATTTGTTCTGAAGTGTGGTTCAAGCTGTCTTCCAAGAGGGCATATTCCTTGGTTTTAGGTATTATTTTTCCAGAAATGGGCTTGTACACGACATCAGTAATCGATACATCTCCTTTAGGGCGAATGGTGAAATCGTCTGCCGACAAGTTTCCCGGCAGCGAAGCTATGAGTATTCGATTTTGACCTGTCTCTACATCAAACCGTGCTTCGAGGAATATTTGTGCTTGGTTTTTATACAAAGTAGCAGACTTTACCTCTGCTTTCACTTTTTTTTCTGCTTCTGCAAATGCTGGGGCTGTGAGCACACACACAAGCAATACGGTAAAAAAGGTATATAATTTCATGGTTGTATAAGGTCAAAGTTCACTCTTTAGGTGTTCAAAACGAATTAATATGGCTAAAAGTGTTGATAAAAATAAAAGCCCTCGAAAGGGCTTTGTTATTATTTACCGATAGATACTTTTTGTAAAATGGTTTCTATGATTTGCTTTGTAGTGACGCCATCGGCCTCGGCCTCGTAGTTGAGCAGCACCCTGTGGTTCAGCACATCTACGGCCACTTCCTTCACATCTTCGGGGAGTACATACTCGCGTTTGTTTAAGAAAGCCATTGCTTTGGCAGCCAAATTCAGGTTGATACTTGCCCTTGGCGAAGCACCAAACATGATGTAGTCGGCCTCGGTTTTCAACCCGTAGTCTTTGGGAAAGCGAGTGGCAAACACCAGTTCAATGATGTATTTCTCCAGTGTCTCGCTGATGTTTATTTTGTTTATTTCGTCTCTTATAGCAAATATCTCTTCTTTTGAAAGAATGGCTTTGATATCGGCCTTGAATGTCATGTTCGACATTCTGCGCATTACTTCCAGCTCTTCTTGCTTGTTGAGATAATTTACATATATCTTCATCATAAAGCGGTCTACCTGCGCTTCCGGAAGCGGGTAAGTACCTTCTTGTTCCACCGGGTTTTGCGTGGCAAGTACCAAAAAGGGCTTTTCCAATTTGTGGGTAGTAGGACCAATCGTTACTTGTTTTTCTTGCATAGCTTCGAGCAGTGCCGATTGCACCTTGGCAGGCGAGCGGTTTACCTCATCGGCCAAAATCAAGTTTGAAAATATCGGCCCACGCTTCACCTCAAACGAACCGTCTTTTTGATTGTAAATCATGGTACCTATCACATCGGCAGGCAGCAAATCGGGGGTGAACTGTATGCGTTGGAAATCCAAGTTCAAGGCTTTGGCCAAGGTGTTGATCGTCAATGTTTTTGCCAAACCGGGCACACCTTCCAGCAGTATGTGTCCGTTGGTAAAAAGCCCAATCAACAGGCGATTGACCATGTACTGTTGGCCCACCACTACTTTGCTCACTTCATCTATCACTTCTTGCACTTTGTCTTGCAGTGCATACGCTTTGCTTTCGGTCACTATCTCTTCCATAATCTAAAATTCAATCTTTTTAAAATGCTAAATGGGTACTGCAAAATAAATAATACCTAAACTAAAGGTCAAATTTTTTATGCTTTTGATGTGTTTTCTTTTTTATCGAGAATTTTATAAACCAGCCTTGAAATCAGAGAAAGCAGGAAAGTAATGCCCGAGAATATCAAAGTAAAAGTCATGATGATGGGATAAAAAACAGCATAAAGTACGTTCCAAGCTATATTTAAGAATTTTTCCATTTTGTTAAAAGCACCCAACCCCGAAGGAGCTATTTTTTATGTATAAAGTTTAGTAAGCAAGTATAACCCAATAAATATTTCAGCTACTACTTTTTGTTCAGGAATAAAGATTGAATCAGCACAGTAGCTTTAAGTTTACCTTTCTGCTCATCAATATATTCAATTAAAGCATAATTTATATTTAGTGCTAATATTTTACATTCTATGTTTTGTGATTGTTGGGTTTTAGGGTTGTACTTAGTAATTAGTACCGTTTGCCCGTTGTTATACCCAAAATTTTTGATGTTTCTCAAGTCTTTTCTTGTAGTGAGTGCTTCTTCAAATAAAACTCTCTTTTCACTTTTATTATTTGAAGAATCCAAGATTCGAGCACTTAAATATTTATTTGATTTGAATTCAGTCACATAAGCATATTTTGACATACTTGTAATATAGATTGTGTCGCCAATCTGAATACCTTTTCTTAGAAACCTATCTTCAATAATGTTTGGCTTTTCAAAACTCTCTGTATTTGGCTTTTGAACTAAAAGCGAGCTGGTGTCGCAATCAAAAACATCGGCAGATACTATTACTTTACAAATTGAAAACAATAGAAAATTTGAAAATCTATTATCTAAAGTAAAATTTGATAGTTTTTGAGATGGTTTAATTTTATTTGATTTGTATAAATTTTCTTTTGCTTCAAGGATAAGTGCGCTTTTATTTAACCCTCCTATTCCCAATACGTAGGTAGCTTTCGATTCACCATAAATGGAATATATTCTAGGACATTCGGGTACTGCACCAGTAGATACATTGCCCGAATGAATTGCAACACAACCACTCAAAGAAAATATCAATAAAACAACATATATCTTTAGCATTGGCATTCTTTCCTCAATCAAAAATCACCACTCAAAAATCAAAAATCCCTAATATTTCAACACATCAATGAGGTATTTGCCGTAGCCGCTTTTCAACAAGGGTTTGGCAAGCACTTCCAGTTGTGCAGCATTTATAAAACCCATGCGATAGGCCACTTCTTCTATACAACCCACTTTCAGCCCTTGGCGTTCTTCTATCACCTGCACAAACTGTCCGGCTTGCATGAGCGAGGCAAAAGTGCCTGTGTCCAACCAAGCCACTCCTCTGCTAAGAATGCCTACTTTCAGTTTGCCCATTTCGAGGTATTTTTTATTAATATCTGTGATTTCAAGCTCTCCTCTAGGGCTGGGCTTGATGTTGTGCGCTATTTCCACTACTTCATTGTCATAAAAATAAAGTCCCGGTACAGCGTAGTTAGACTTGGGTTTCTCGGGCTTCTCTTCAATAGAGAGTGCTTTAAAGTCTTTGTCAAACTCTACTACTCCATAGCGTTCCGGGTCGTGTACGTGGTAGGCATATACCACGCCACCATCGGGATTGTTGTTGCTTTGCAGCAATTGGGCCATGCCCGAACCATAAAAAATATTATCTCCAAGCACCAAAGCCACTTTGTCTTTCCCGATAAATTCTTTCCCGATAATAAAAGCTTGTGCCAGTCCATCGGGGCTGGGCTGTTCGGCATAGGAGAAACTGCATCCCAAGTTTTTACCATCGCCCAACAGTTTTTTAAAATGGGGCAAATCGTGAGGTGTGGAAATAATAAGAATTTCATTAATTCCCGCCAACATGAGTGTAGAAAGCGGATAGTATATCATCGGCTTGTCGTACACAGGCATGAGCTGTTTGCTTACTGCTAACGTGAGCGGATGTAGGCGAGTGCCAGAACCTCCGGCTAAAATAATTCCTTTCATAATTTTAAAAGCCCTTAAATAAATATAGTGGGCTCGTCTCAGTTTAATTTATAAAGTATTGCTATTTTATTATGTCGAATATATATTCCTATAAACAAACGAAGCCTCCCTAGTCTGATTTTTCTTTGTGACGACTCAGAAGAAGGGAGGCTTTATATGATATAATTTACTATTGATAATTGAAATACATTTTTTCTAAACCATCAACATCAATCTGGCAGGGTCTTCCAAGAGTTGTTTCACTCTTACCAAGAAACCTACAGACTCTCTACCGTCTATGATGCGGTGGTCGTACGATAGTGCCACATACATAATGGGGCGCACCACAATTTCACCATTTATCACCACAGCACGCTCTACAATATTGTGCATGCCCAAAATGGCCGATTGAGGTGCATTGATGATGGGAGTAGAAAGCATAGAACCAAACACTCCGCCATTGGTGATGGTGAATGTTCCTCCGGTCATTTGCTCGATAGTGAGTTTGTTATCACGTGCTTGCTTGGCAAGACTGGCTATTTCAGCCTCTATACCGTGGAAAGACAACTTTTCTGCATTTCTCACCACCGGCACTACCAATCCTTTGGGAGCAGAAACGGCTATGGAAACATCGCAAAATTCGTTGAAAACAATTTCTTCTCCGTCAATGTATGCATTTACAGCCGGAAACTCTTGCAAGGCTACACAACAAGCTTTTACAAAAAACGACATGAAACCAAGCCCTATGCCATGTTTTTCTTTGAACATGTCTTTGTATTTACTACGCAAGTCCATAATGGGCTTCATGTCCACTTCGTTAAAAGTAGTGAGCATGGCTGTTTCGTTCTTCACGGCTACCAATCTGCGCGATACGGTTTTACGCAAAGGTGTCATTTTTTCTCTGCGCTGTGCCCGTGGGCCACTTGAAGCGGCAGGTGCTGATGAGGCAGGAGCAGCAGCAGGTTTTACTTGGGCGTTTTGTGCATCTTCTTTGGTGATGCGTCCGTCTACACCAGTGCCTTTCACAGCAGCAGGGTCTACGCCTTTTTCGGCTAGTATTTTTTCGGCAGCAGGCGATGGAGTGCCCGATGCGTAACTTTCTTTTGAAGATGAAGCAGCAGGCGCAGCAACAGCAGCTGCTGGCTTAGCATCGGCTTTGGGAGCTTCTGCCGCAGCAGAGGGCTGACCAGTGGTATCTATTTTGCAAATAGGTGCGCCTATAGCCAGCGTGTCTCCGGCTTTCGCCAATGGAGTCAATATTCCGGCTTTTTCGGCTGTGAGTTCAAAAGTAGCTTTGTCTGATTCGAGTTCGCAGATGATTTCGTCCAGCTTCACATAATCACCTTCTTTTTTGAGCCAGTTGGCTATGGTCACCTCGGTGATTGATTCGCCCACAGTGGGCACCTTCATTTCTATTACACTCATTTGTGTGGCAGATGTATATTATTTATGTATTTTAAATCGGGAAAATTATTCTATCTCTGTTGTGTACTTTACTTTATAGTGCTCGACAATTCTTCTGCACGCGAATCGCTTATTTCTAAGGCTTCTTGCAGGTCTTCTAAAAGTTTACGCTCACTTCCCTGCACATTTCCATCGGCCAAGAACAATTCGTAGGCAGAAATGTAGCATTGTTCGCGTTGGGTATTGTTGAGCTTGGGAATAGCTTTCATTATGAGTGTGCCGCTGCTCGAGCCTGCATCTTTGTAAAGCTGTATCACTTTTTGGTTCAGTGTCTTCAAGTCGGTTCCTTTCAAGAGGTCGCGCTTGGCCACCACTTTATTCATCATCTCTATCTCTTCATCTGCAATTTCACCATCTACAGCCGCACATGCATAGAGAATTGCATAGAATGCTTCTTTTTCGTTGGCTATATTTACCGTCTTATCTTTAAAGATGAAATCGAATAATCCCATAATTTCTTTGATTTTGAGCGTAAAAAAGCAAAAATATTAACGAATATAAAAGTTATTTGATTAATTTTTAGGATTAAATGCTTTGGGCAGTCAATACTTGAAACTTGTGATGATATATTGTTACTTTGCAATACGCTATCAATTCGCTCGTTTTTGATTCGTTTTTTACAAAACTACCTGTACAATGCCACATAAATATATACTTTTACTACTAACCGCACTACTTTTATCTGATTTTTCCTTTGCTCAAAAGGGAAAAGAAAAAGAGGGATTTATAGATAATCTTTTGTTGAGGCTCGACACTGTAGTGTATGCATCGGACAAAAACACTTTCGAATTTCAAAAAGAGAAATATTTATTTTTCAAGTCTCAAAACGGACAAGATATATGCGAAATATCGGTTCATCCCAGACAAGACACCTTGGTAGAATCGATTCAGCTATTGAGTTCCAGCGATTTTGTAATCATAGATTCGCTGAGGCACTTTAGTGGACAATATTACAGGGCCAAAGTGAAATTCAACGATCTGGACAATACCCGATATTTGTCTATGTTGTTTGTGATAAAACTGAAATCAGGAAAAATTTTCAACCAAGAATATAAACTTTTTCCCTACAGAGACACCTACATATCGTACGACATAGAGCCAATAGAATTGTTTTTAGACGAAGAAAAGGTGATAGAAATGCCCTGTACCAATGTATATAATGTGAAAATGGATTACGATTTCTCTGAATATCCCGATTTTGAAATCAAGCTGTCGCCATCGGTAAATACGCTTAAATTCAACATTAAGCCTAAAGTATTGGGCAACAAAAGTATTGTCCTGAATCTAAAAACCTTAAAACCATACATCAATCAAAAAAATGAATTGAGTTTTGATTTATCGCCCATCAAGATAAAATTTAATGTGAAGCCCAATAGAGTAGATTATATCAATCCTGAAAAATTTACCATTTATTTCAACCCCGATTTTAAAGCGGCCGAAGACATTCAGTTTGATTTTAACCGAAATATGGGTTTACGTAAAACCTACCGAGTAGAAGACCAGCAGGAATCGGGCGGAAACCTGATAGCTGAAATATTTACCCAGTCTCAGCTAGGAAACAATAATAAAGTGCTGTGCAAAATACGCACTTTTGCTCTCCACCGCATGAATGATGGCTATTTGTATATAAAAGATGGCGATAAAACACGTTTTCTCACCAACTTCAACATCATAGAAAAACCGAGAATAGACGAAATAGCCGTGATGCACGATGGCGAAGATTGGAACACCAATCTATCGGTGTATCCGGGCGAGAAATTTGAAGTGAGGGTGAAAGGCACAGGGTTGCTCCAAAGCACTTTACAATTTGAAGGGATAGACAACGTAATAAGAGACACCACCCGACTATCGGACGAAGTGGCGTTTTTCATCGTGAAAACTCCCCTTGATATTCCTAAAAAGAAAGTGAACATATTTATGAACAAACGCAGTACGCAGTATTCATTGTTTATTAAAGAATATCAGCAAACCACCGATTTTGACTTTATCACTGTGAACTACGATGGCAAGCGCAATGTGCCTTTGTCGAACGATTTGTTTAATAAGCCTATTTTTTATGAAAACACCATCAACGACATCAATTTGCTAATGGACCCTAGCAAAATAGATGAAAAAGGGAAGCTGAATGGAAAGCAATATATTGATATAGAAATAAGGGTAATGAATGCACAAAACAATCTGATTGAAGTGCAAAATATCAATAATGTGGCTGTTTGCCCCAACGAGACTTCGCCTCGAGGCGCATTTTACGACAGCAAAGACTGCCGGACACAGTCTATCAACCTAAACGATTACCTGTTTCGCAAAACCTATTCGTTGGAGCATTGGACACAAATCTATATCACCGTGAAGCACAATGAGCTGAAACACGGCAACACCGGCTATCAGCGCAGGGTGAAGATTATTTTAAAAAGAAAATATTTTCTTGATGTCCAAGTGTCGTTTCCGGCAGGTTTATTAACTTATAAGTTTAGAGAAGGCGAATCAAACCTTTCAAATTTTTTCGGGATAAGCTTGGCTTTCATAGCCCAAATGCAGTTTTACGATGGAAACGCCATCAACAGATTCAAACCCTACAGCTTTGGTGCAGGTTTTATAGCCATAGACGCCTTTAACTTTTCTCAAAACAACAGCAATCGCGACTTGGGAATCGTGGCTTTGGGCACACTCACTCCCATCCAGCGCACTAAATTTAGTTTTCCACTATATGCAGGGGGTGGATATTTAGTGAACCAAGGTTCTTGGTTTGTGCTGTTTGGGCCGGGCTTGACCATACGGTTTTAGCGCACAAAATATCACTTCGATTATTTTATGTAGATAATAGTATGATTTTTTATTCATTCGAAAGCATATTTTTGTAGAGAATAATCAATATTTTTCCCATTTTCGCAAAAATATTACCGAAAAAACAGAATGTCGGAAAAGAAAAAGGCGGAAAACTTATATATCGTTACCGGAATCTTGAGCTGGATTGGGCTCACGGTGATAGATTCGCCTGCACTTTACGATGCATTTTTTGACGCTTCACCCGTGTGGGCTTTCATCACCAAGAGTACTTTTTTGACCACGCTCACCTTGTCAATCTTGCTTTTTTACAAGCTCATCATAGGTCATTCTGAAAACGAGAGCTTTACCGAACTTTTTTGGAAACTATCTATCACGGGGTTCATTGTGGTACTACTGCTTACGGGCCATAACTTCACGGCTTCTTATCTTTCCGGACTTTGGAGGGCACAAGCCGAATTTATAGACTCTATGATAGAGCAGGGCATCATAGCGGTGACGCTCATTTTCACTGTGAGTTGTTTTTATGTATTCAAAAAATTGATACTGTACCAAAAAACAAAAGAAGTATATACTCTGTGGCGACTGTTTGAATACATGATTTTTTTGAGCCCTTTGCTCAATTATATTGACTCAAGAGAAAATGAGTTTTTATTTCAACTGGCCTTGGTGCCTTATGTACTCTTGGCATTAATGCTAAGTGTAAATGTGAAATGGATTGCCTACCTGAACGTAAAGCAAAAATGGAATATCATTATATACTTGGTACTCATCTTGGTACTCACGGCCCTTCTTTGCTGGAACACTTTTGCACTCCACAATGAGCATAGCGAAATAGTGACCGACTTGAGCCAAGATGTACTTGTTATTACTCTCTATGTGTTTATAAGTGCTTATTGTTTGGTTTCGCTATTGGTTTCGTTGTTTAATTTGCCCACATCATCAGTATTTGAAAAGAAATTTGGCGAAGTACTCAATTTTCAAAAACTCAGCAAGTCTGTGACTGTGGGTAAGACAGAAGATGAAGTGTATCAAATTTTACTAGACAGCTCTGCCACCACCCTCATGGCTTCATCGGCAGTGATAGAAACCCTTTATGAATCGGGCAATGTAAAAAACACCATTTTTAAAAACTTTGACACCGAGCGATTTACCGACATCAAGGCTTTTATTCTCAAAAACAATATCAAAGTAGAATCTGAGAATCTTCAAATAGATTACTTGCCGTCTGAAAAGTTTTACGATGACATCAGCTATCTGGGATACGTTTCTCTACTCATCATTCCTTTGGTAAGCTACAATGAAAAGTATGGATATATCTATCTTTTCTCCGAAATAAAGCAAGGCTTTGAGCGAGAAATGGTAGAAATAGTAAACACTTATGCCTCACAAGCCTGTACTTCCATCAGCAATTTCCGACTGATAAACCAAGCCGTATCGCAAGCCAAGTATATGCGCGAAATGGAGATTGCCAAAAAAGTTCAGCAAGGACTTTTGCCATCAAAACTGCCCGACAATAAATATCTTGAAATGTCGGCCGTTTCGATTTCAGCCGATGAAGTGGGGGGCGATTACTATGATTTTGCGCAATTGACAGACAAAAAGTTGGCCGTAGTCATAGGCGATGTGTCGGGCAAAGGCACTTCCGCTGCTTTTCATATGGCCAAAGTGAAAGGTGTTTTTCACAGCTTAGCTACCCTCAATTTACCTGCCGATGAATTTATGACCCATGCCAACCATGCACTTTCTGCCTGCTTGGACAAAGCTTCGTTTGTGACACTTACACTTTTGGTATTTGATTTTGAAGAATACACCATGCACTCGTGCCGTGCGGGACATTGCCCCACTTTGATTTATAAAAAACAAAGCAAAACCACTGAATTTATTGAACAATTGGGGTTGGGACTGGGCATTATTAGGCAGCAAGAAACAGCCATCGAATTTCAAAATATTAATACTGCTCTGGAGCCTGGCGATATCATATTTTTGTATACCGATGGCATTTCGGAGGCAGAAAATCCTTCAGGCGAGCAGTTTGGCTACGAGCGGATTGCCACTTTTTTGAAAGCCAACCAACAGTTTTCGTTGGAAGATATCAAGGCAAATTTTTTGCGCAGCATCCAAATGTTTTCTGAAAGTAAAGTGATCACAGACGATTACAGTTTGATGCTGATACGGATTAAATAAAAACAAGAACAATGTTATTCTGTTTTTGCCTTTAGTTTATTCATCAAATCTCTTTTTTGTTTTGAATTTTATAGCACATCTGTATTTATCGGGCGAAGACGAGGGCCTTTTACTTGGCAATTTCATAGCCGATGCGGTGAAAGGAAAGGACTTTTCTGCCTACCCCGATGCTATAGCCAAAGGAATTGTGCTGCACCGAAAGATAGATGATTTTAGCGACCATCACCCCGTATTTAAACATACCAAACAACTTCTTGTGCCCAATTACAACCATTATGCAGGAGTGCTGGTAGATATTTTTTATGATTATTTTCTAGCCTTGCATTGGAAAAAATTTACAGACGAAACCATTGAACAATTTTCCGCCCGTTGCATGGCCAGTATCGAACGTCAGTGGAAATATGTGCCTGAACACATGAGAATGTTTTACGACTATGTGAGAACAAACAACAGAATAGTGGGCTACAACCAGCTGGAAACCATTACGAAAGTACTCAACGGAATGAGTAGGCGCACCGATTTTAAATCGGGCATGGAGCATGCAGTAAAAGATTTAAGAATACATTATAATGAGATAGAACAAGACTTTTTAGCCTTCTTCCCCGAAATACAAAAGTTTGTTTCAACCCAAGTATGACACTCCCAAACTTTGGTATACTTTTTCGAGCGTAGATTTATCTTCGGCCAACACCAAAAGTCGGTCGTTGGCGAGCAGCACGGTAGAGCCGTTTGGTGTTACGTATTTGCCTTGCCGTTGAATCACAGCTATAAGGGTATTTTTGGGAAAATGTAATTCTACTATCTTTTTACCTACGCTTTTCGATGTCTCAGGCAATGTAATCTCTGTAAATTCAGATTTTAAGGAATCGGACAGCATCAAATCGGTCGCATTTTTAGGCTTCATCTTGTCGGGCAGAGACACATGAAGCCACTTGGCTACCAACGAAAGCGTAGTGCCTTGAATAAGCACCGAAGTAAGCGACACAAAAAATACAATGTTAAATATAATATTGGCTTTGTCTACTCCTGCTACCAATGGATAAGTAGCAAACACAATAGGAACTGCTCCACGCAGCCCCACCCAAGACACAAACCACTTGCTACGGTTTTTGACTTTGTAAAAAGCCAAACTAATAAACACACTCAAGGGGCGCGACACAAATATTAAAAATACTGAAATGATAAGCCCTATCCCAATAACGGGAATTATCTGAGTAGGATAAACCAACAGCCCCAATGTTAAGAACAGAACAATTTGCATGAGCCAAGAGTAGCCGTCAAAGGCTTTAACAATGGCATTTTTGTGAATAAGGTCATTGTTGCCCATAATGACAGCAGACAGATACACAGCCAAAAATCCATTTCCGCCTATAAAATCGGTACCGGAATAGGTAAAAACCATCAAAGCAATAGCCAATACCGGGTATAACCCCTCGAAATCGAGTTTTATTTTATTAATAACGAAAATATTGACTTTACCGAAAATCAATCCTAAAATGACCCCAATAATAATTTGTTCTAAGAAAAATGGCACAGCATCGAGCAAGCTTTCCGAAGGGTTCATCACCAAACCGGTGAACACGATGGTGAGTACGTTGGCTATAGGGTCGTTGCTGCCGCTTTCGAGTTCCAACACAGGACGAAGATTATGCTTGAGTGCCACACTTTTGGAGCGCAAAATGGAAAAAACTGCTGCAGCATCGGTAGACGACACTATAGAGCCTAAAAGCAAGCTCTCGTAAATAGTAAAATCAGTGATATACCACACAAATAATCCCAACGACACTGCCGTAATCAACACACCCAAAGTAGAAAGCGTGATTCCCTGCCACATTACAGGTTTTATGCCTTTCCAGTCGGTTTCTATACCGCCAGAAAACAAAATAAAATTAAAAGCAATGATGCCTATAAACTGAGCCTGTTTAGGATTGTCGAAATAAATTCCTCCAATACCATCGGAACCGGCCAACATGCCCACACACAAAAAGAAAATCAACGTGGGTACGCCAAATTTATAAGAAGTTTTACCGGCCAAGATGCTGATAAACAGCAGTGTAGAAAAAATAAGAAGTATGTTGTCAGTATTTAAAGTCATTGAGAGTAGAACCAAAACAAATATAGTGGTTGAGATTGAAGAAGCAACAAAAAATCACAAAGGCTACTTTCTCATTCCTATTAAATTAACCATTAAAATTAATTTGATATATCGATTTTTTAAAAATCGCTCATTCATTCTCGCTAAAACTTCGTTTTAAAAATACATCGATAAAAACTTATAGTTTAAATTTCAACCTTATGTCCAACATTTATTTCTCCTTCGTGTGAATGATGAATCACATTTTGGCCAAAATAGATTTTGTTATTTTTCTTTCTGTATTCAGAGAGTGTTTTGAGCGGTTCTGCGCCTTTTTCTGCTGTTTGGGGATTTATGGTCGTCATCACGCACCGGGCGCAAGGTTTTACGACACTAAATTGCTTCTCGCCAATCGAAAAGCCGGAAATGTCGTCTTCTTGATACGGATAGAAGCCTTCTACCACCAAATTGGGCCTAAAACGCTGCATCTCCACGGGTTTTTCAAGTCGGGTATTCAGGTCATTTAGCGATGCTTGCGATATAAGAAGAATGGGAAAACCATCGGTAAAAGTAGTAGTGGCTTTCACTGTGTTGTAGCGGGTGTCTACTACTCGTTTGGTTTGGTCGGGCATGTAGACCAAGCGGACTTTTTGCTTTAAAAAATCACTGAAATATTCGTTTGCTTCAGCGCTTATGTTCCAAGCAGTGCAAACATCAGACCACACCTGTACTTTGGTTTTGTCACCACCTTGTGGCTGTAATGGAACTGAAATACCTTTATTTATGACAAAAAAATCATCTTGCCATGCTACATCGATAAGTGCCATTTGAGGTAAAATCCTTTGTGTGAGCATTTGCCCCTCTTCATCCACTAGCATAAAACGCCTGTCGTAGCGAAAGCCCTTGGTGTCAAGGCTTACCTTGTCAACAGAAAAGCCCTTGCAAGATTTTATGGGATAGATGTATAGGGAAGAAACGTGCATAGCAGCTATTGAAACAATAAAAATAGGCTATGTAAATAAAAAAGTAAAAAAATCTCATCCGTTTTTCATGTGTCGTTTGTCTAAAGGTCATTGTTTCACTATTTAAATAAAAATCACAATGAAAAAAGCAATCGTAGTATTAATGACATGGGGTGTAGTATTGGCCGGAATGGCCCAAGCCCAAACATCTCAAAACACAAAGAAAACGCTAGAAACTTTGTCGGGCAGCTATGTTGACCCCAAAGGCGTAGACTGGGGCAGAGGCACGTTTGGCACAAGAGAATTCAGTTTTAAAGACGGCAAATGGACATTGACTTTTGTGCTGGCTTTTGACCCTGAAATGAAAAACCAAATATTTGTTTTCAGAACTTTTGGAAGCTATAAGGTGATAGAGCCTTCAAAAACGGTAAAGGGAGCATACAACGCTATATTTTATGAAAACAAAAAATTTGTCACGCTAAAAAATGACGACCCAAATTTGGTAGAAGGTTTTGGCTTTAAAGACTGTATGCTGAAAAAAGACCAAGAAAAAGACATTTCTATTTCGGGCTGCTCGCTGTGGAAACCCGTAGCGGTATGCAACGAAGACCATGAACTGCTGTCAATAGATGCATCAGGAAAATTATACTTCGGCATAAGACCACCCGACAATGATATGTGCACTGCAGACAAAAGACCGACAGCACTCAATGTAGCTGTAGTGAAAAAATAGAATTTATCCACCAAGCCTCGTGCAATACATTTTTTGTGTTGCATGAGGTTAAAAACATAAAAAATTATGATAGTCTTTAAAAATTCCCTCTATTCATTTGCGCTCATTGAAAAATACAATATACTTCGCTTTGATTGGACAGAAAAAACTGCCACCATGACCTACGAAGATTTTCAAGAAGCCTGCCAAAACTATGCCGGATTTGTAATAGAAAACAAATCGTTAAAACTATTGGTAGATACCAGAAACTTTAAAACCCAACTTCCCGATGCCTATTTGGAATGGAGGGAAAAGGAGCTGAATCCACGCTACTACAAGGTGGGGGTTGAAAAATTTGCTTATCTCATTCCCACTGAGTCCATGAAGTTTGTAGATATATTTCCAATAGAAGGCGTGTTTCAAACCTGCTATTTCGATGACAAGACCGAAGCCATTGCTTGGCTTAATCAATAGAAAATAAAGAAATTTCACTCTTCAAAAAGTTATAAAATGGAAGAAATATTAAAAAGAGCCTTGGGCGGAGATATCAATTCTTTTCAGGAGTTGTTTTCGAAATTTCAGCCTCAACTGAGATCATATTTATATAGGCTCACAGCGTCTCGCAGCGATGCAGACGACCTAGTACACGATACTTTTATCAAGGCATTTGATAAAATTTCGGGTTTTAAAGCAGAATCATCTTTGAAAACATGGGTTTTTCAAATAGCTACCCATTTGGCATACAACTATCTTAAAAAAAGAAATCGATGGACTGCTGATGTATCAGAACAAGCCAAAAAGCTGGTACTGTCAAACGAAAAGCTGCGTGGCGCTATCGTGAAAGTGACCGAAACGTCTACCGATGCTCGCTACGACATTAAGGAGCATATTGATACTTGTTTCACCTGCATTTCTAAAAATTTGCCTATTGAAAATCAAATAGCACTTATGCTCAAAGATGTTTACGACTTTTCGGTAAACGACATTGGTTTGATACTTGATAAAACAGAAGGCGTAGTGAAATACTTGCTCCAAGATGCCCGAAAAACCATGATAGATATTTTTGGCAGCAGGTGTGCCTTGATAAGCAAAAATGGGGTTTGCAACCAATGTTCGGAACTCAATGGCTGGTTTAATCCCAAACAAAATCAACAAGAGGCGTTGATGAAAATAGATTTGGCCCGTGAGTCGAAACGATACAATAGAGAGCAGTTGTTTGAAATGCGCACCTCGCTTGTAAAAGCCATAGACCCACTTAAATCACAAGGCAACGAACTTCAAGAAATACTCTTAAAATGCAATAAAATGGCTATGGGTGAAGAAGCCATTGTTGTCTGAAAGCGTTATTTATTTGTTCAAGATAATCTCATAAACAGCATTTAGGGCTTTGGTACGCACGCTTTTTTCAGTGAAGCGCTTGTTGTCGGCAAAGGGATAGGTTCTATTTGCCAAAAGCACGAATACGAGTTCGTGTTCAGGGTCTATCCACCATGCTGTGCCTGTAAAACCCGTGTGGCCAAAAGCCCTTGGCGAGGCTAGCGATACTTCTTCGGGCGGAAAAGGTCTGTCCCAGCCCAAAGCGCGCCTGTTATTGCCGTATTGCTGACGTGTAAACTCATTGATGGTAGCTTTTTCAAAATATTTCACACCACCATAAGTGCCGCCTTGCAACAGCATTTGTCCCAGAATAGCCAAATCGTTTGTGTTCCCAAAAAGCCCTGCATGTCCGGCCACACCGCCAAGAATAGAGGCGTTTTGGTCGTGTACAAAGCCTTGAACTTTGGCGTTTCTAAAAGTCTTATCTTCCTCTGTGGGTACTAATTGCGCCTCGGCTATTCTTTGCAAAGGCAAATAGCCTAAATATCTCAATCCCAAAGGTTTATATAAATTTTGATTCAAAAATGCAGGCAAAGGCTGGTTCAGCTCTTTTTCAGCCAAGGCTTTCATGAAGAAGAATGTGAGGTCGCTATATTTATAAGAATAGCAGCCGGTATCTGCTTTTTCGGACACCAAAGCCGATTGCACAGCCCATCGCTGCACAGAATCGGCCAAATATTTCGATACAAATACATTTTTTGAAAATCGCTGAGAAAAAACTTCTGTTTTTGAAGACGAAAAATATTTTTCAGATAGCCTGCCGCTTTGAAGGGCTTTTCTCCAAAAATCTACGTAAGCGGGCAATCCGGCTTGGTGCACGAGCATGTCTCTTATCACCATTTTTTCTTTGTTGGAAGCTTTGGTTTCGGGCAGATAAAAAGATATTTTTTCATCTAAATCCAGCCTTTTCCACTGATGAAGAAACATGATGGCTTGCATGGTAGCAGCCGTTTTGGTTACAGAGGCCAAGTCATAAACACTTTTGTTGTTCACGAGAGTTTGTCTGTCGTAGCTGTGAAAGCCTAAGTTTTTTTGATAAATCACCACCCCTTTTTTGGCAACAAGTACCTGCATTCCGGGTGTAGAGCCATCCCAAAGGGCTTCGTTGAGTATAGAATCTAGTTTGTAAAATTTTTTTTCCGGTATACCAACCGATTCGGGATACCCGTAGGCTAAGCGCATGAGTGGCTTGGTTTCCAAACCATCTCCATTCTCGAAAGGATTAAATGTGACGGGGAGCTTACCCACAAAGCCTTTTGCGCCAAACAAAAGTTGTGGCACCACCATTTGTGTGCCTTCATTGTCTTCATAGGCACAAACAAGGTGTTTGGCAAACGTAAAAGATGTTAAACCATACAGATTGCCAAAATACACCACAGTGACTTGGGTTTTGCCTTGCAGTTTTTTTATAAATTCTAATGTTTGAGCCGTGACACCAAAGTTTTCTTTTTTTCTGTTGTTGGTATTGTGCACACCTACTACCACCCTTGTAAATCGGCTCAAACTATCTATCAACTTGTTGAAAGCCGAGTCGGGAGCATCTTTTTTGGTGAAAAAATGGGTAAATGGAGCATAATTATCCAGCATTTCGGTGTGGGCATTTTCTTTTTCCAAACCCACCGACACCGAAGCAAACGAGTTGATATCCAGCACTTTATAGGGTAAAATATTATTTTCGTTTTTTAATAAAGTAATGGCTTGGGCATACATATCGTTTCTTGCAGCTTTAGAGGCCGAAGTATTGAGGTCGTTATATAAGTTGGCTGTGTCTATGGGCGAATATTTATCCAATCCACACCAGTATTTGGCTTTCAATATTTTTTTCACCCTTTCATACACCTCGTTTGAGTCAAGTTTGCCTTCGGCAAAAGCTTGTTTAATTTTTGTGACAGCCGTAGGAACATCTTCGGCAAAGAGCAACACATCATTGCCGGCCAATAAAGCCCTATATTCAACTTCTCCGGGAGCATAATATTTGGCTACACCCTTCATATTGAGCGCATCGGTAAAAACCAGTCCTTTGAATTTGAGTTTTTCTTTGAGCAAATCGGTCACTACTTTGGGCGAAAGTGTGGTGGCTATGTTGGGGGTGTTGTCTAGCGCAGGAATGTGTATATGAGCCACCATCACACTCATCAGGCTATCAGCCATAAGTTTTTTAAATGGATAAAGCTCCAAATCGTTGAGCCTTTTCTTGTCATGGTTTATCACAGGGAGCGAATAGTGCGAGTCGGCATCTGTATCGCCATGACCGGGAAAGTGTTTTGCATTGGCCATCACGCCATGTTGCTGCAATCCTTTCATATAGGCTATGCCAAAATCGGCTACTTTCTCTTTTTCCTCTCCAAAAGAACGAACGCCAATCACTGGGTTGTCAGGATTGTTATTCACATCTACAGCCGGTGCAAAGTTCACATGAATGCCCAGTCGTTTGCAATGGGCAGCGATTTCAGTCCCCATTTGGTAGGCTAATTTGGGATTTCTCGTAGCCCCCAATGTCATTTGGCGGGGAAAGCTAATGGTGCTGTCCATCAAGCGCATACCCAAGCCCCACTCGGCATCCATACCAATCATGAGTGGTACTTTGGCTTTGGCTTGGTATCTGTTGGTGAGCACTGCCTCCCTCATCGGACCTCCTTGAAAAAATATCAATCCACCCACATGATAAATAGACACCAAAGAGTCTATTTTTTGATAATGTGCTTCATTCCTATTGGAGTAAGCCGCTACCATAAACAATTGCCCCAGTTTTTGGTCTTGGTTCAAGGTGCTAAACACACTGTCGGCCCATTGGCTTTGCTTCTTTTCAAAAGACTGTCCTTGCAAATAAGAAATGGGAAATAGGGCAATAAACAATCCAACAACAATTTTTGCTTTCAAATCAATACTATTATATATCATAAGGAAACTTCTCTTTTCGGCTTTTTTGGGCTTATTTACCAACAAAACTGCAATCTACCAATAAGCCTTAGAGTAACAAATAGATTTTCAATGAGTTTAAAAAGTGAAAAAGACAACATATCCCAATTCCTAATAATATGGGCTTAAGAACTTCATACGTTTGCTATCAGCAAGCATGTTGTCAAGTTTTGAGCAGACTGTCAGCTTTCGGATTTAGTATATCAACTTGGTAACAAATAATAACCCGATTTACTATTTTATTTGAGTTTGGCTCTATTTTCTAATCCTATTTGTAGTTTCTGACAGATATTACAAGAAACAAGAACATAAAATGTACAGGCTAAACAAAGAGACCTAATTTATCTTAAATGTGTATTCTTGAAAATAGATAACAAAGCAAAATAAAAAGTCTATATCAACCATTTCCGCAAAACAAACATTTTATCTCACATAAAATTAACGTAACTATACATTCAAGTTGTAATTTATCAATATTTATAGAGATTTTTTAGGATAAATCGAAAATTGATTTTAATTTTTGATCAGAAAAAAGTTCATCGATAACCTTAGTCTTGTTCAAAGGCTCTTGTAAAGGGTGATTTGAGAATAATATCCTATATTTTTGCTCAAATACAGTGAGTAATTCTTCGTTTTTTTGAGGAACGGATTTATATACACTTGTTATATGCCTTGCGTTAAACTGTAAATTGTCAGGTAGTGCCCAACCTAATTCAATAAAACTTTTTGTTTTTTTAGGACAACGGCAAGGGTTCAATTTGTTTATCAATCCACACTTATTGTCCATAAAATTGTGGAGGTCTTTTCTTGCTCGGCTTAAGCGTTGACGAAAATTATCTGGTGTAATTTCCAAGATTTCCGAACCAATTGTATGGTCAATATTGAAAATAGCACCCAAAATAAATGTGATTCTTTGTTCTCTATCCAAACATAGCAACATTCCAGCAGTGCAACTTATGCGCACATCTTCTGTTATATCAGAAAATTTATTTTTTTCGCCTTCAGCAATTTCTTTATCGGGCAATTGGTCAATTATTTTTCCAACTGTATCAAAATCTGTAAATTGTAATTCTCTTTTCTGTTTTTTGCAATTCAAAATATGATTAACAACAATACGATAAAGCCATGTTCTAAAAAGGCTTTTATTGTTGAATTGAGAAAGTTTAGTGATAACTTTTATAAATATGTCTTGTGTTATATCCTCTGCATCTTGGGGATTTAAAACCATTTTCCACGCCAAATTATAAACAAACGTTTGGTGTCTGGCAATTAATTTTTCTAATGCAGACATTGATCCGCTCAAAGATTCATTTACCAAAACCCAATCGATATGGTCGTCATAATTGTTATTGTGAAAGGGGTTCTCCATATTTATTTAGATATAAAATTATGTCAAACCCTCTTTTTCCCTTAACTGAACTATCAAATCACTTGAGAAGCTTAACTTTTTGACAATAGGGTCGCTAGGCTTTATTAGTCTCCAAAATGGACATATGTTTTGAATATTGTACTTGTTCTCTAAGTTTTCTGCTGATAACTCTATGACAATTTTTAGTTCATATTTGTTATTACAGGACAAGTTTTATCTACTTTGAATTTATTTGCAGTTTCTGTTCTAAATTCTAAAATTGTTTTTTCCTTTCCTAGCGGTATTGTACGAATATATTCATCAATAATTTGCGTTGTTGGTAACACAATGGTTTCTCCAATCATAACATCGGCAAAATTTCTGCCAATGGTCTTGATAATTACATTTTTTGATCGATTATATTTTTCTTTCCAAGTGTTAGCCATATTAATTTATTTTTTCTGAAAGTTTAATTGTAATCCAAGCACAAATTGTAGTTTCAATCCAACTCAATGGCAGAGTATAGGTCAATAAGCCCACTTTAGACAAATTCATATTTACCATAGCCACCCAAAACAACACAAAGAACATTAACCATGAAGTAGTTCCGGCAACAATGACTGTTCTTACAGAGCTACCGTAAACTTTTAAGCAAAGCCAAGTTATAAAAACAATTGAGGCTGTCAAGATTGTATCCCAGACTCCCCATATAGAAAATATCCACCAATCCATAGGCGCAACGTTTGGTACTGACGATAGGTCTTGTCGCATAGTTGGCATCACTATCACGAAATAACGAAACACCTCAGAGGTGTTTATCCAAATACTTGCAACTAAAGTGTTTTTCAAAAAATTTTCTGGTAAAATAGACTTCATATTTTTATTTTTTACCAGTTAGACAGCAAGATTTAGCAGATGTGACAAAAGTTTTTAAAGTTTTTTTCAAAAAATTTTAGATCATGTTATTGCTTAACAATCATTTTACACAACATTAACATTGAAGTAATATAATTGCGAAAATTATTTGCTTCTTATTCAATATTTTTTTATTAATTTCATATTCCCGTTTCACTTTTCGATTCGGCCCGCACTTATTAATCATAACTAATTGGGAATTAATATTTTAAGAAAACATAGGAGATGTTGTTAGAACAAGAAGTAGATGTCGATTTGCTAAAATCGAAGCTGAAGGAGGTATTTGGATACTCGCATTTCAGAGGAAACCAAGAGGAAATCATCAACTCATTGCTGGAAGGGAAAAACACCTTTGTAATAATGCCTACGGGAGCAGGAAAATCGCTCTGCTATCAATTGCCGGCATTGGTTAAAGATGGTGTGGCTGTGGTGGTGTCGCCACTCATAGCACTAATGAAAAATCAGGTAGACCAGCTCACTGCCTTTGGCGTAAATGCACAGTTTTTGAACTCCACTCTGTCGAAAGCCGAAATGACGCGTGTGAAACGCGATGTACTAAATGGTGAGTGTAAGTTGCTATATGTGGCACCTGAGTCGCTTACCAAAGAAGAAAATTTGACTTTTCTACAGTCGGCCAATATTGCATTTGTAGCCATTGACGAAGCCCACTGTATTTCTGAATGGGGCCACGATTTCCGCCCTGAATACCGTAAAATAAAGTCTATTGTAGAGCAGCTGGGAAACCCGCCTGTAATAGCCCTCACAGCCACGGCTACACCCAAGGTGCAAGTAGATATTCAAAAGAACTTGCAAATGGAAGAAGCCCAAGTGTTTAAGTCGTCTTTCAACAGAAAAAATCTGTACTATGAAATAAGACCCAAAACTGGAGCTAAAAAGCAACTTATTAAATATGTAAAGCAAAATAAAGGCAAGTCGGGTATTGTATACTGTTTGAGCCGCAAAAAGGTAGAAGAGATAGCTGAGCTACTCAAAGTAAATGACGTGAAAGCCGTGCCTTACCATGCCGGGCTCGATTCAGATGTGCGCATGGCAAACCAAGATGCCTTTTTGAATGAAGATGTAGAAGTGGTGGTTGCTACCATAGCGTTTGGCATGGGCATAGACAAACCGGACGTACGGTTTGTGATTCACTATGATGCACCTAAATCGCTCGAAGGTTATTACCAAGAGACAGGGCGTGCGGGAAGAGACGGCCTTGAAGGAAACTGCTTAATGTTTTACAGCTATGACGACATAGAGAAGCTGGAGAAATTCAACAAAGATAAATCTGTAGCAGAGCGCGACAACGCACGCATATTGCTGGCCGAAATGACAGCCTACGCAGAGACTTCTGTGTGCCGCAGAAGGCACCTTTTAAATTATTTTGGAGAAACGCTTGACAAAGATTGTGGATTCTGCGATAATTGCCTCAAACCAAAAGAAAAGTTTGCAGCAATGAATGAATTATTACTCGCCTTACAAACTGTAGAAGAAACAGAAGAATCATTCGGTATCGACCACCTTACCGATGTGATAAGAGGTGTAGAAAATGAGTACGTGAAGAGTTATGGTCACAATGAACTCGAAGTTTTTGGCCGTGGAGAAGATAAACCTGCCGAATTTTGGAATTCGGTGTTCCGCCAAGCGCTGGTTTATCAATTTTTAGAAAAAGATATTGAGAATGTAGGCGTATTGAAATTGACCGAAAAAGGTGAAAATTTCATAGATAATCCTACAGACATTGAATTGTCGAAAGACCATGTTTTTTCTGACTCTAGCGATGAAGATGCCGAGATACCCGAACCATCGGGCAGCAGCATAAAAGCCTGTGATCCGGTACTTTTGGACTTGCTGAAAAATCTTTGCAAAAAGGTAGCCAAAGAGAAGGGCGTACCGCCCTATGTCATCTTCCAAGAAACATCGTTGGAGGAAATGGCGACTACCTATCCCACTTCTATCGAAGATTTGAGCCATGTGAATGGTGTGGGAATGGGCAAGGCTACCAAGTTCGGCAAGCCGTTTGTAGATCAAATAAAAAAATACGTTGCTGAAAACGATATAGTGACTGCTACCGATGTGGTGGTAAAATCGTCTGTAAACAAATCAAAAACCAAAATATTTATTATTCAGCAAATAGATAGAAAAGTGGATTTGGAAGAAATAGCCGAAGCCAAAGACTTAACTATCGATGAATTGCTGGATGAAATAGAGCATATATGTTTTTCGGGAACTAAGCTCAACTTGGATTACTACATAGACCAAGTAATAGACCCCGACAAGCAAGATGAAATTTACGATTACTTCATGACATCGGAATCTGACAATGTACAAAAAGCACTTCAAGATCTGGGAGAGGATAATTTCTCGGAAGAGGAGGTACGATTGATGAGAATCAAGTTTATGTCGGAAGTAGCTTTGTAATCAATTATAGCTTTTTTCCCAATTTAAAGTCCCACATTTAACAGCCGTTGAATGTGGGACTTTTGTTTTCTATACTTGTTTTCTCCTGTTGTTTTGGAAGTCTTCAAATATAAAGCTGCCCAGTCCATCGAGCGTGCTGTAGTAGGCTTTTCCATTGTTCACTTCGGTAAATTCATGCACAAACTGTTTCAGATAAGGGTCTGAAGCTATCATAAATGTAGTGATGGGAATGCTCAATTTTCTGCACTGGGCGGCATAGGTGAGTGTTTTGTTTATCACTTTTCTGTCTAGCCCCCAGCTGTTTTTGTAGTAGTTGATTCCTTCTTTCAGGCAGGTGGGTTTGCCATCGGTAATCATAAATATTTGCTTGTTTTTATTTTTTCTACGCCTCAGCAGTTCCATCGAAAGTTCCAAACCGGCTACAGTATTGGTGTGATAAGGGCCTACTTGTAAGTAAGGCAAATCTTTGACGGTGACTTGCCATGCATCGTCACCAAACACCACAATATCAAGTGTGTCTTTCGGATATTTGATTTTGACCAACTCTGCCAAGGCCATAGCTACTTTTTTGGCTGGTGTGATGCGGTCTTCGCCATAGAGGATCATCGAGTGCGAGATGTCTATCATCAGCACAGTAGAAGTTTGCGATTTTTGCTCTTTTTCTATAATTTCTAGGTCGTCTTCGTGGAGATTGAAATCGTTGATGCCATGATTGATTTGCGCATTGCGAATGGACTCGGTCATAGAAATTTGGTCGGGCGAGTCGCCAAACTGAAAGCTGCGCATGTCTGCACCGGATTCATCGCCCACACCGGTATATGGTGTTTTATGGTTTCCTTGTTTCGATTTTTTTATTTTTCCAAACACCTCATCGAGCGATTTTCTGCGTATCTCTTGCTCGCTCTTTGGGGTCATGATCATGTCGCCATTCTCTTGTTCGGTGAGGTAGCCTTTTCGCTTTAAATCCTCAATAAAATCGCCCATTCCATAATCATCGGTGGTGAGATTATATTGCCTGTCTATGTCGTTCATCCAGTTGAGGGTTTCGCCCACATTGCCGGATGTGATATTCATTAGTTGAAGAAAAATATCAAGCAGTTTTTCAAAAGGGTTTTTCCCTTCTTGAGCCTTAAAATCGTGAAACCTGTAGCCAAGCATAGCGCTAAATGTGTGTGGATAAGTACACTATACAACTAATTTAGCAATAAAATGATTCAATAGTTTTTAGAATAAAAAGTAGCTTATCGAAAAATGATAGTTGTAGGTGTTTATGCCATAATTTGGTGAAAAAATATTGGCATTTGACATGTGCCTAAGCCTGAAAAGTGCCGTTACGGCAAGATTTTTGGTTAAAAAATAGCTGGTGCCTATGCCAAAATTGTTGTTGAAGATAAAACCCTTGTATTGTTGGCGTGTCTCTGTGCTGAAATAAAAAGGCCCGGTGCCACCCGATATGTTCACAAACCACTTTGGAGTGATGGGATACATATATTTCAAGCCCGAATTAAGCCCAAATTCAAATTCTGAATAATTCATGCCCGTGTTGAGCGAATCGTTTCTGATGGCTACGGGATTGAATTGCAGTTCGGTATATGTGGTAAAGATGCCTTTTTTCAAATCAGGATTTTTAATAAATCGACCCAAGTCGTTTCCCATGTGTGCAATGAAAAACAAAGGATGATATACTCCTTCCGGAAGGGTGGCTCTGGCAGTACCATGGCCAAATCCGCTGATGAAGGCCAGTTCTTTTACAGGAGGCAGAAGCTGCGAAAAGGTGTTAAAACTAGTAAATGCTAGCAAAAGCAAAGAGTATATTTTCATTTTTTATTATTTTATATTGAACCGATAAAATAGTATGACATAATTCTTCTTTTGAGCCCCTTTCCAAATACCTCTACACCGCCTCGCTCAAAAACTTTGTTTTGACATCCCGAGTGGGGAAATGATTTGTGGAATGTCATATTATTTTTTCAGATTTATATAGAAATCATGTCTTTACTTGAATTTGGAAAAACTCTCATATCAAACCATTATAAAGCAAAAAGCCATCTTATAAAGACAGCTTTTGTAAATAGAAAAAAATGAAAAACTATTTTACATTTTCCCAAAGTTTTTTCATTCTAGCTGTTTTTTCTGGAAACAAGTCTTTGCCTTTGTTTTCTTTGAAAAAACGCTGCGCCTCAGCTTCGTTTTTGATAGAGGCTTCAGATTTTTGATGGGATTTGGCGGTGTTACTTAGCATAAGCACAATGATTTCTAATCAAATGTAAGGCTATTTTACTGATTTTTCAACTTTATCTCAAAAGAGGTGTACGAACTATGCTTTTGAAATATTTCTAGTTTTTCATCTTTCAGCCCAGAAATAACGAACTTATCTAAAAGTTCATCCAAATAACGGTCTAATAGCCAATTATATATCCGAGTTCTACGTGGCATGCTACCTTCTATCACAATTGAATAATTGGGATATTTTTCAAAAAACTTAAACATGGTCTTTATGACCGTTGCCAACACTTTTGCCCCATCGCCATTATTTGATATTTCTGTATCGCTTACTTGTAAATTTATAAGGTCACCAAATCCAAGATTATATCGAGTTTTACCAATAGGAGTGTAGGCTACAATTTTTGTGATTTCTTTTTCATCACTTTGGCTTACAAAGATAAACAGCATAGACTCTTCATCACTTTGAAACTCGTATGCCTGTAAATTCATTCCTTCTATTTGGTTGTTTTTTTATTTAAAAATTTATACCATAATACAATTTTATTGACATCATTTTCTCTCTAGAGCCATTTTCTGTCTCAAAACTTCCATAAAGCGGGAGTGTTTCCAGCCTGATACCCAGTAGCTTATGTGGCTTGAAAAGATAGGCCACAGAAACCATTCCTTTCGGAAGATTTTCGTTTTTGACCAAATCGTTTTTATTGAAATGCCCAAAATACAAGTGGTTTTCTGAAATCCACGACCATTCCGAAACCCATCGTTTCACTCTTAATTTTAAAGTAAAATCAGAGCCTCCCCAAAAATCGCTTAAGTAATCACGACCAAAGCGCAAAAGTGCTACAGACAGAGCTATATCAATGTTTTTGGCAGCGTGCCACATGCCCACTGCACCAAAAGAAAAATTGTAGGGCAATCGCAAGCCCGATTTTAAATAAGGGCTGTTTGAAGCGGAATATCCACCGGAAAGTTCGGCATTAATGAGGTCGCCAAACTCTATTTTCCTACCCGGCTTGGAAAAATAAAGGTTAAAAAATGAGGCTTGCAAACGAAAATAGCCACCTGAGTAGGCAGAAAGCCCGCTATTTTCCAAGGAATTGAGCCGAACGTCTGCGCCTCCATTGAAGTCGAAAAGCCCCAAGCGATAAGGCGATGTTTTCACCGAATCGCTTTGGGCAGATAAATTAGAACTAAAAAAAAATAATATTGAGGCTATTAGTACGAGCTTATATTTCTGCATTTTTCTTTTTTCTCATTTCCCAAGCAGAAACAAATATACTGGCTTCGTAAAGCATATATAGCGGCACAGCCACCAACATTTGGCTGAAAATATCGGGCGATGGGGTGATAAAAGCAGCCACTATCAATATCACCACTATGGCGTGTCTGCGATAAGTACGCATAAAAGCAGGGGTGATGATGCCTATTTTTGTAAGCACAAATATCACCATCGGCAATTGGAACATGAGTCCACTGGCCAGCACCATCATTATTAAAGTGGAAATATAAGAAGTGATGTCAAATTGGTTGAGAATGGCAGGGTCTAGTTGATAATTGGCCAAAAAATTGATGGAAAGGGGAGAAATAATGTAGTAACCAAACAAAATGCCCATGAGAAACAAAGCCGTGACCACAAACACAGCCCCACGGGTGGCGCTCACCTCTTTGTCGTAAAGTCCGGGCTTTACAAATCGCCATATTTCCCAAAATACATAAGGGAACGCCACAATGAAGCCTATGACAAACGATGAGCTGATGTGCATGGCAAACTGACCTGTCATATTGCGGCTTTGGAGCGAAAAATTGAGCTTGTCTATACACAAATCGGGCGTGTTGAGATAAGCAGCCAGTTCGCAAAACTTTCTGTAAGTCCAAAAATCTACCTTGGCAGGCCCTAAAATGATGATTCCGAAAATAATATCTTTTGACAGAAAAGCCACAATGGTGAGCACCAAGATGGCTACAACCGAGCGAATAAGATGCCAGCGAAGTTCTTCCAAATGGTCGAGAAAACCCATTTCTTTGTCGCCTGTGGGCAACGAGTCGTCAATTTGATCTAAAGGCACTTTTAAACTATTTATTAATATAATGTTTTAGGATATAATTTATCCCCACTGCTTATCACTAAAAAGCCTCGCAATTTAGCACAAAAAATCCTGTCGGTAAATTTCATCGTGTTATATAATATTTCACAAATACGCTTTTTTAAAGTGAACGCGTAGAAGTTCTACTCGCTCACCGTTTTTCATTTTACGCTATCAAAGTAGTTTTATCAAGTTTTTTTCACATATTACGGCTGTTTTATTTCATATATATTTTGCTAAACACAGATTTTAAAATAATTGTAGATAACCTGAAACTGCTTCCACACCCCGAAGGTGGTTTTTATCGAGAGGTATACCGAAGTAGCGAATCTTTACTGCATGAATCGCTGCCTGAAAGGTATACAGGGAGCAGGAACTTTGTTACTTCTATTTATTTTTTACTTGAGGGGGAAAATTTTTCGGCTTTTCACAAAATTAAATCAGAAGAACTTTGGTTTTTCCATTCCGGAAATCCGGTAAATATCTTTTTAATACAAAATGATGAACTGCAAACCATTAAGCTTGGTCTCGATATTGCCAATGGACAATATCTACAAGCGGCCATTCCTTCCCAAACATGGTTTGCGGCAGAGGTTGTAGGACAAACCGGTTTTTCATTGGTGAGCTGTGTAGTAGCACCCGGCTTTGATTTTGCAGATTTTGAGTTGGCTTCCAAAGAAAAACTTAACAAAGAATTTCCTCATTTATCCAATATCATTAATAAATTTACAAGAGCCTGACAAGGCTGAAACTCGATTGCATTTTTATTTATAACCGATATCTTATGAAAAAGAGCATTCTTAGATTTATCATTTTTTCTTCTGCGGTACTCATCACCAAAGTGGTATATGATTTTATTATGTACATGCTGCCTATAATCAAATCTACACACAACCCCTACTACGATGTGTTGATAGGCATGCTTCTGCAAGTGATTCTTTTTTTGCCTTTGTATAATCTCATTTTTTCTTTCTCAGAGAAATTTATGGATTATTATCTCAAAATAGGCAAAAAAACCATCAAGCAAGAAATTATTGCCATTGCAGGAGGCTATTTGGTGTTGCTCATCATCGTATTTTGTCTGCTTCTAAAGCTCAAATTTGGTATTAGCGCTTTAGAACAATTGGTAAAATTGGTGAGCCGATAAAATTACGATTACTAAAAGCATTAGCTGTCCAAAAAATGTTCGATTCTGCGTGGATATTTTGTTGCACGGTGAATCTCCTCTCTCATGTGTTTATTGGCTTCTGTGGTTTTGCTGTTGTCGCGCGATGCTACTGCCAACTCCATTAGAGAGAGTTTTTTTGACATTTCTTGGTTTTGAAGTTTCAGTGCAGCGTTGCCCTGCTCCAAAAGTTCTATTTTCTGTTTATACTCACTGTCTTTCCTTACCAGTTCTTCCTGTGTAGCCAACAATTCTTCTACATTTTGGCGCATTTCTTCCTCTTGCGACTTCATTTGCTCGCTTTTAGATTCCGTTTCTTCGAGCAATCGTGCAGTGGTGGCCGTCACCCTCATCCCCGCTATGGTCGCTGCCAATATTTCGCCCGATTTTTGTAAATATTCTATTTGATAGGGCTCAAATTCATTAAACGAAGCTATTTCCAAAATGGCTTCTGCCTTTCCCGATGCCATCATTGGTACTATTAAAACAGCCCTAGGTGTAGCCTCGCCCAAACCTGAGGTGATTTTTATATAATCTTCAGGGATGTCAGTGAGATAGATTACATCTTTTTCAAAAAAACATTGGCCTACCATTCCCTCACCCGGAAAAATCTCTTTATTAATGTATTTTTTACGTTGATATGCGTATGCTGCTATCAATACCAATACTTCTTTATCTGACATGTTGTTTTGTACCAAAAACAATCCTCCTTGGTTTGATTTAGTGTATTTCACCAGAAATTGAAGCGCATTGTCGCACAACGATTCCATATTTTTTGAATTGCGAACAGCTTCGCCAAATTTGGCCATACCTTCAGCTGTCCAAGTGCGTTTTGCCTCTTCATTGTCTAGGCGAGCTATTTCGTCTATTACCCTATTGAGCGATATACCTATCTCGTCTTGCTCATTGTGAAGCTGGAGAGCATTTTTTATCTTTCTGGTCGATATTTGTTCTATCTGCCAAATGGTAAGTCGGAGTTTCTCTACCAATTTTTCATAGCTGTTTACCAAGTCGCTCAACAGTTTTTTCTTTTTGATAAAATCCAAACTTACTGAAAGATTTCCTTGGGCTATCTGTACAGCAGCATGGTTTAAATACTGTATGGGTTTCAGCACCGATTGATTGAAATAATTGATACTATAAACAACTCCGGCAATAATGAGAATGAATACAACCACAATTGAACCTATGATGATGTTTACTGCATAAGAAGCTTTTATCTTCTCATTTTTTATGTCGGTATTGAATTCATTTAATATGTGCTCTATCGTAAATAGATTTTGACTTAAACCCGCTCTTAGTCCGTCTGTACTTTTCAAGCCAATGCGCTTTTCTATTTCTGTGATTTCAAAAAATATTTGTTCATAGGTCTTTAGGGCTTCCAGCAGTTCTTTCCTGTGATATTCGGGGTAAATTTTGGGATGATTAACAATATGGCTTTCAAACACTTTTATTTCTTCGTCAAATTTGCTGATGTAGCCTATGTCTTTTCTCAAAAGAAAGTCTTTTTCGTGCCTGCGGAGAGTAAGCAGGTATTCAAGGTCTATCGGTGCCTCATGTTTTTCGATAAAATGAATGGCAGCGCGCATTTTCCCCTCCAGTCCCAAATCTTTAAACCCTTTTTCTTTAAACAGTTGAGATATGACTACAAAATCTGCTTTGTAAGATGAAAGCGAAGATTTAAGCGAACTCATGCGCTGTTTTTTCTTGTCGGTGTCTATGTAGCCCGATTTTTCAAATTCATCGGCCAAAATAAGCAAGGTATCGATACCTGCATTGAAAGTAAGATAACTTTGGTTTGAACCCGTCATCACAAAGCTTTCATCAGAGTAGGCATTCATCAAAAACTCCTTGGCTGCCAAGGTACATTTTTGGCTTTGGATAAGTATTTTATCTATTTTATTGCTTAAATCGTTGTATTTATTAATGTTGATGATAGAAAATATGATGTATCCACAAAGTACAATGCAGCCCCATAAAAATATCATCAAACCCAATACCCACTTTTTCCCGATAGATTTTATATTGTTTTCAGCCATAGTCTTTGAAGCATTTACACACTCAAAATAGCCAAAGCAATATTAAGGGACGGTTAAGTTTTAAAAACAGAATAGAAAGAGAGGTAAGAAAAAATTGGGCTTGCAGCTAATACCACCTTTCTTTGTAGGAAGTTTTTTCTCAAAATGGCCTATAAAATTAAAAATGCTTAAAAAATGCAGTTTTCACTCACTATCGAAGAAAACTGCATGTGCATTCGTTAAGCTACCTCTGCAAGCAAAGGTTCATCTTTTTCTATTTTCAGATTCTCTATGATAAAAGTTTGCCTTTCGGGAGTGTTCTTACCCATAAAATAGCTCAATAATTTGGGAATAGAATAATCTTTTTGGAGAATCACCGGTTCTAAACGAATGTCTTCGCCTATAAAGCCCCCAAATTCATCGGGCGATATTTCTCCCAAACCTTTGAAACGAGTAATTTCAGGTTTATTCCCAAGTTTAGCTATGGCTTTTTGTCTTTCTTCATCGCTGTAGCAATAAATAGTCTCTTTTTTATTTCTCACCCTGAAAAGAGGTGTTTCAAGAATGTATACATGCCCGTTTCTCACCAAATCGGGAAAAAACTGCAAGAAAAAGGTCAACATCAATAACCTGATGTGCATACCGTCTACATCGGCATCGGTAGCTATCACTATTTTGTTGTAGCGCAGTTCATCAAGGCCGTCTTCTATACTAAGCGCATGTTGCAGCAAGTTAAACTCTTCATTTTCATATACTACTTTTTTGGTAAGTCCAAAACAGTTGAGCGGCTTGCCTCGCAGAGAAAACACAGCTTGGGTTTGTACATCGCGTGCTTTGGTGATAGAGCCGCTTGCTGAGTCGCCTTCGGTGATGAAAAGTGTACTTTCAAATCTGCGTTCGTCTTTTAAATTGGCATAGTGTACACGGCAATCTCTCAGTTTTTTGTTGTGTACTGCTGCCTTTTTTGCCCGCTCATTGGCCAATTTTTTTATTCCGGCTATGTCTTTGCGCTCGCGCTCCGATTGCAATATGCGTTTCAAAATGGCATCGGCAGTAGCAGGGTTTTTGTGCAAATAGTTATCGAGTTCTTTGCCTAAAAAATCGTTGACAAACGTACGCATGGTGACACCATCCGGTGCTATGTTTTGCGAACCAAGTTTGGTTTTGGTTTGGCTTTCAAACACAGGCTCTTGCACACGAACCGATATAGCTCCTACTACAGACATTCTTATATCGGCAGCATCAAAATCTTTTTTGTAAAAATCACGAATAGTTTTCACAATTGCTTCTCTGAAAGCAGCCAAATGCGTTCCGCCTTGGGTTGTAAACTGGCCGTTTACATAAGAATAATGCTCTTCACCATACTGGTCATTGTGGGTTATGGCCACTTCTATGTCTTTCCCTTTCAAATGAATGATGGGGTAGCGAAGTGTGTCCTCGTCTGTTTTACTTTTTAAGAGGTCCAGTAGCCCGTTTTCAGAATGATATTTTTTGTTGTTAAAATTTATGGTCAATCCGGAATTCAAATAAGCATAGTTCCACATTTGATTTTCGAGAAACTCCGGAATAAATCTGTAGTGCTTAAATATACTATCATCGGGCTGGAAGCTGATGTGAGTGCCGTTTTTTTCTGAAGTAGCAGTTTCAGGATGGTCTTTTATCAATTCTCCTTTGGAAAATTCTGCACATTTGGTGCGCCCGTCTCTAAATGATTGCACTTTAAAATAACTAGAAAGCGCGTTGGTAGCCTTCGTACCCACTCCATTGAGTCCTACCGACTTTTGAAATGCTCCTGAATCGTATTTTCCACCCGTGTTTATTTTAGAAACACAGTCTATTACTTTTCCCAAAGGTATGCCTCGTCCGTAATCGCGAACCTCCACGTTGTGATCACTGATTTTTATTTCTATTACTTTGCCATTGCCCATCGTGTGTTCGTCTATAGAGTTGTCCACGATTTCTTTCACTAATATATATATGCCATCATCGGCAGCCGAACCATCGCCCAACTTGCCTATGTACATACCCGGGCGTAAGCGTATGTGTTCTTTCCAATCCAGCGATTTTATGCTATCCTCATCGTAGCGTACTTTGTTCTCTTCCATACAATTTCAATCGTTAAAGCCTTCAAATTAAGAGAATAATTATGGGTAAATATCCACAATCTGTATTTAAAGTATTCAAAAAATATTATACCGAAAAATATGCCATATAAAATATAAACTTGGCTTTTTGGAAAAAAATGAGGTCTTTTTCGATGGCGAATTTACTTTTTTTTAACATTTTCTTTGCTTTTATGTTGTAGAATTCATTAATTAGCTATAGTTCAAACCATTTAAATCAATTTAAGCCTATGAAGAAAGTTTACTTTCTCACGCTGGGCATTGTCATGTCCGCGTTGTTTGCCTATGCGCAAACACCAATTAAGGGGCGTATCACCGACAAAAAAGGTGAACCTATGCCCGGGGTGAGTATCTTAGTACAAGGTACTACCATAGCCACCGTTTCAGATGTGAATGGCGAGTTTGAGATAACACCACCTGCTGCCGATTCAGGCTCTACCAAAAAGCCAAAGTTGATTATTTCGTTTATCGGGCTGAAAACCCTCACCGTAGATGCCGATGCCGACTTGAGCAAGCTGGTGATGGAGGAGGATAGTCAGCAGTTGAGCGAGGTAATTGTTTCAGGTATGGCTATAGAAAAAGACAAAGCTAGATTAGGGTATGCAGTTCAGAATGTTTCTTCTGAAGAACTTCAAAGAGCGAATGAAACGAACATCGTTAATGCATTGAACTCTAAAGTAGCAGGTGTTCAAATTGTTTCATCTTCGGGTACTCCAGGTGCAGCTAGCACAATTAGAGTAAGGGGCACAAACTCTTTTCAAAACAATTTTCAACCTTTGTTTGTGATAGATGGTATTCCAATAGATAATACCGAAACAGCTTCTTCACAAGAAAGAGATGCAAATGTGCCTTTTACACAAGGCGTAAACAACTCAAATAGGGCTGTAGATATTGCATCAGAAGATGTTGAAAATATTACAGTATTAAAAGGACCGGCCGCAACTGCTTTATATGGTATTCGTGCTGCTAATGGGGCAATAATTATCACCACTAAGAAAGGAAAGTTTGGGTCAGGTAAGCCACAATTTACTTTAACGGCTGGTTATTCGGTAGAACAAGTGAATAAACTTCCTGAGTTTCAGAATAAATATGCACAAGGTAGACTAAGAGGCGGTGTGCCTACTTACAGAGGACCGGAAACAGGAGAAGGTTGGTCTTGGGGGCCCGATGTGTCTTCACTGCGATATTTAACAAGTTCGCCTAACCCGTACACTGGTTTTGATATTGTTGACCAAAGTGTTGCACCAGCTGATGCCCCGGGAGTAAAAACCTACGAAAATACCAAGAATTTATTTGTCAATGGTTCAACTAGAAACTTGGGCTTTTCTGCGACAGCAGGAAATGATCGTGCAAATTATATATTCTCTATAAACAATGTCAGCCAAAAGGGCGTTATTCCGCTTTCTTCTTTCGAAAGAACATCTATTAGGCTAAATTCTGAATATAAATTTACAGATAAGCTTAAAATTATGGGCTCTGTAAATTACATAAATTCAGGCGGATTGAGACTGCAACAAGGTTCAAACTTGTCAGGTTTGATGCTTGCTACTATGAGAACGCCAATTACTTTCGACAATGCTGGAGGGTATTCTAAGCCTTGGGAAAACTCGGCTTCGTATTTGTTACCGGACGGTCAACAACGTTCATACAGGGCGGGTGGAATATATGATAATCCTTATTTCTCTATTGCCAGAAACCAAACGAGAGATGACGTAAATAGAATAATCTCATTTGGTCAAGCAAAATATCAATTCAATGATTTCATGAGCGCTACATATAGATTAGGGATTGATTATTACGCAGACAACAGACGAGGCGGCTATGATATAAATTCTGCTGCGTATGCTTCGGGAAGGACATTTGAAGATCGTCTTTCAAATGCCGACATCACTTCTGATTTGATCTTTACATTCGATAAGAAATTTGGGAATATTGATGTTACCGTAAACGCAGGCCATAATATGTTTGATTCACGTTTTGGCAGAGTATATGCACAAGGAGATGGTTTGACAGTTCCTGACTTTCAGTCGCTTTCAAATGCTTCATCTTATTTGGCTTACCAAACAAATACATGGGTAAGGCGATACGGTGTTTATGCAGACGCTACTATTGGATACAAAAGTAGGTATTATTTAAATATCACGGCTAGAAATGATTGGACTTCTACTTTAGCACGGGGAAACAATTCGTTTTTCTATCCTTCTGTAAGTGCTAGTTACATTATTTCAGAAGACTTGAAAGACTTAGGGATATTGCCGGATGATAATGTTTTGAGTTTTTGGAAGTTAAAAGCTTCTTGGGCACAAGTAGGTAGGGATGCTCCCGCATATTCAACTTATACAATTTACGGACAACCTTTAGCTAATGATGGCTATACCAATGGTATTCCCTTCCCTTATGCAGGGATAAATGGCTTGCAGTCAGGTACTACGGGTGGGTCATCTCAGCCATCATTAGGAAATCCAAACTTAAAACCTGAGCAAAATACTACCTATGAAGTTGGTACGGATATATCCTTTTTTAAGAAAAGAATAGGATTGGATTTTACTTACTATAACAGTACCAACAAAAATTTGATTGTACAAGCACAAGTTGCATCTTCTAGTGGTTATCAATACCAATTTGTAAATACTGGAGAGATTCAAACAAAAGGTATTGAGATTGTATTAAATGCAGTACCAGTAAAGGCAAGTGGCTTCGAATGGTCTAGTAGTGTCAATTTTACTAGATATAGAAACAAAGTTATCGCACTCGGACCCGGCATAGATAATTTGTTTAGAAACGGGTTTACAGGCTCGGGCTCTTTTGCTATTCCAGGCCAAGCTTATGGTGTGTTTTATGGCGATGCTTATGCCAAAGATGCTGCTACGGGCAAATATTTAATTGGCCCCGATGGTTTACCTATTTTGGATTCTGAACCCAGAATATTAGGAGACCCTAATCCTGATTGGATAGCAGGTTGGAGAAATACTTTCTCATATAAAGGAATCTACCTCACTGCTTTATTAGACTTTAGAAGAGGTGGAGACGTATGGAATGGCACCAAGGGTGCACTACAATTCTTTGGCGTACATAAAGATACAGAAGATAGGACTTCTACTACTGTATTAGATGGAGTAAAAGTTGATGATAATGGTGATATTATCAGAGATGCAAATGGGAATCCTGTTGCAAACGACATCGAAATAGTAAAAGATCAGACGTTCTGGCAATCCTATAGCTCTTTTGGAGGTGCGAATGACTTTTCTATGGAAAAGGTTAATTGGGTGAGGCTTAGAGATGTATCGATAGGGTATAGTTTCCCTAAGTCATTGGTCTCAAAAATGAAGCTTACAGGCTTAGACTTCTCTCTATTTGCTAGAAATGCCTTGTTATTTACAAACTATTCAGGTATTGATCCGGAAACTAATTTAACAGGGTCTTCTTCTGGTTCAGGTATAGATTACTTTAATATGCCTAACACCAGAAGCTTTGGCGCAAATCTAAAAGTGACATTTTAAGAAAATCCCAACATCATTTTGATATGAAAAAGACTTTGACAAGATATAAACTTATGTGGTATGTGCTAATTATGGCAGTGCTACTCAATGCATGTACATTTAATGAGGATATTAATAAAGACCCTAATAATCCTACAAACGCCCCCTTGAATGCGTTGCTATCTCCTTCGGAAATACTTATAGCTTACACTTGGGGTGGCAATTATTCCAGATACAATGGGATGTTTACACAACAGCTATTTGGCTTCGACAGGCAGGCAGCCACAATATATAATTACCAGTTCAAACGTTCCGATACCGATGATCCCTGGGATAATTTATATAGAGCAATGTTAAACAATAAAGATATTATAGACAGAGCGAGCACAACTTCGCCACATTATAGTGGTGTAGCCAAAGTTTTGATGGCTTATTCTCTTGGCTCACTTACTTCGATGTATGGTGATATACCTTACTCGGAGGCCTTAAAGGGCGCTGATAATAGCACTCAGCCGAAATATGATAGCCAAGAATCTATATATAATCAAATTCAGGCCTTATTAGACCAAGCAATAGTCGATTTTGGTACTGAGAATAATGGTTTGGCACCTTCTACAGATGATATTATATATAGTGGCGATATACCTTCTTGGAAAGCGTTGGCTTTTGCTTTAAAAGCAAGGTATCATCTTCATACAGCCAAAGTGAGACCTACAGCATATAATAGTGCTATTGCGTCAGTAGATTCGGCTATTGCCAATGGTTTCGTTGACTTTAAACTTACTTTTGATGGAGCCTCTGCTACTACAGAAGCCCCTTGGTACCAGTGGAATGATCAACGGGGGGATATTATACCAAATGAATATATGTTTGGCTTAATGGACACCATTGCTGACCCAAGGCTAAGTACATTTTTTGATGTTACCACAGCTGGAGGGTTTGGAGAGGCATTTGGTACATATTTGCAAGGCGCAACAGGACCCGTGTTAATGATGTCAAGGTACGAATTGTATTATATTTTGGCTGAATGCTATTTTGCACTTGGCGATGAAGCAAACGCTGCATCAAATCTGAAACTAGCTGTAGAGGCATCTTACAGCGATGTTGGCACCACTGGAACATACACTCCTCCTACTCCTTTAGACTTAAAAACAATTATGTTGCAAAAGTATTTTGCTTTTTATCTTAATCCGGAATGTTTTGTAGACTGGAGACGTACAGGTTTTCCTGAAATTGTGCCTGTAGATGGAGTAGCAGTTCCTAGGAAATATCCTTATCCGACCAAGGAGAAAAATTATAACGGAGGAAATACTCCTGATGAAGGGACACAGCCTTATTTGAAAAGAATGTGGATAGATCCTTAAATTTTAAAAAGCCCCGAAAGGGGCTTTTTTTATGCCTTTCCTGTCAGAGTGTCATTCTTTGAAGTGTTGGAACGAAAATTGGTGGTACGTTTGCACGTATAAATATTAATATTCAAACCTTCAAAAACTTAAACGCTTTCATCCATGCAAGAAAAAGGTACGCTCTCGATACACACCGAGAATATTTTTCCAATCATCAAAAAATTCCTTTATTCAGACCATGAAATATTCCTTCGCGAGTTGGTGTCAAATGCCGTAGATGCCACCCAAAAGCTCAAAAAACTGGCTTCGATGGGCGAATACAAGGGCGAACTGGGCGATACAAAAATAAAAGTGACGATTAACGAAGCGGCCAAAACGCTCACTATTTCAGACAAGGGCATCGGGCTCACGGCCGATGAAATGAAGAAATACATCAACCAAATAGCTTTTTCTGGTGCTACTGAGTTTGTAGAAAAGTTTAAAGACAAACTTGACAATCCACAGGACATCATCGGTAAGTTTGGTTTGGGTTTTTATTCGGCCTTTATGGTGGCAGACAAGGTGGAAATAGCAAGCCTTTCGTACCAAGACGGAGCAGAACCGGCCTTATGGAGTTGCGATGGAAGCACCAGTTATGAAATCACAAAAACTGATAAGAAAGAACGTGGTTCAGATATAATTTTATACATAAACGAAGACAGCAAAGAGTTTTTAGAAAAATTCCGCATACAGAGCATACTGAATAAATACTGCAAATTTTTGCCTGTAGAGATTGAGTTTGACGAAAAGGTAATCAACAACCCCACGCCTTTATGGACAAAATCGCCCAATGAGCTTACAGACGAAGACTACAAGAAATTCTACCAAGAATTGTACCCTTTCAGTGACGAACCTCTGTTTTGGATACATCTCAATGTGGATTATCCCTTCAATTTGACAGGAATATTATATTTCCCCAAAGTGAAGCAGGAAATAGAGCTACAAAAAAATAAAATACAACTCTACAGCCGCCAAGTGTTCATCACCGATGAGGTGAAAGATGTAGTGCCGGATTTCTTGATGTTGCTTCATGGTGTGATAGATTCACCCGATATTCCGCTCAACGTATCGCGCAGCTATTTGCAGAGCGATGGCAATGTGAAGAAAATCAATTCGCACATCACCAAAAAAGTGGCCGATAAGCTCAATGAGCTTTTCAAAGCCGATAGAAAAGCATTTGAAGAAAAGTGGGACAGCATTGGTTTGTTTGTGAAATATGGGATTATCACAGACGAGAAGTTTTATGACCGTGCCAAAGACTTTTCTTTATTGAAAAACACTGATAATCAGTATTTTACATTTGGAGAATACCAAGAAAAAATTCAGACTACCCAAGAAGATAAGGACAAAAACATTGTGTACATATACACAAACGATGCCCAACGACACGATGCCTACATACAGTCTGCCGTGAAAAAAGGCTACGATGTGTTGAAGTTTGACCATCCGATAGATGTACATTTTGTAAGCCATTTGGAGCGAAAACTTGAAAAATCTTCGTTCAAAAGAGTAGACTCCGACATAGCAGATAAACTGATAGACAAAGGAATTGCGCTCGATAGCATACTATCAGAAAAGGATAAAGAAAAACTAAAAGAAGTTTTTGACAAGGCTATTAACAACAAAAGCTACACCGTGAGCATTGAGCCTTTGAGTGCTGATGAGCTTCCGGTGGCGGTAACAATGCCCGAGTTTATGCGCAGAATGAAGGAAATGAGCATGATGGGAGGCGGAGGAATGGCTTTCATGGGAAGCATGCCCGATAGCTACAATGTAGTGGTAAATGCAAATCATTCGCTTATTCAAAAAATAGTTTCATCTGAAAGTGAGGAAAACAAAACTCTTTTGGCTCGTTATGCCTTTGATTTGGGCATGTTGAGTCAAAATCTCCTCACCGGAGCCGACCTCACCGCTTTTATTCAAAAAAGCGTGGAAATGGTTAAGGTCTAGTGTTGTTCACAACATTATATCAACAAAAAGCAGTATTTTCACCTCGATAATACTGCTTTTTGTTTTTTGGAATTAAACTATCTTTTTGCTTCGTAGAGTGTTCAAAGCAGGCGACAAAGTCAGATTTTTAGATGCTGCCCAAAGTGGTTTGGTAGTAAAAGTGATTTCATCCTACAAAATAGAAGTGGAGATAGAAAAGGGCTTTACAGTAATTGTCTCCGAAAAAGAATTGGTGCGAGATTACTCATCCAGCGATGATTTCAGTAAAAATATTGCCACTCATCCTCTTTATCTGCAAAAAACTAAGCCTGTAAAGAAAAAAATAGATTCCATAGCTGTAGACCTCCATTATACCCCGCCAAAAGGAAAGAATGAAATATTACCCATTTTCAAACTTAACAATAGCGAAATAATAGACATACAACTTAATAAATTGTCTACAGCACTGGCAAAAGCGCTGGCAGAAGGGGCAAGGGCTTTGATAGTGATTCATGGTGTAGGCCAAGGCACGCTAAAGGCCAAAGTTCATGAATTTCTCAAATCAAACAGACATGTGAGGGCAATAGAGGAGGCCGATAGAAAACGATACGGAACGGGAGCTTCAAGAATAGTTTTAGCTTAAAAATATACGCAATAGCATTCATTTTTGACCCTTTGTCTGTAATTTCGCCTGTATTAAGAACTTTGCCCTCCTTTTATTTATATGTTGAAATACCCATTTTATGTTTATTCAGTGTCAAATCTTAGCGATGCACGCTATTGTGCAGGCATGGGTGTGGAAATGATAGGATTTTGTTTTGACCCTTCTAGCGATGACTATGTAGATGTGGCTACATTTCAAGGAATAGCAGGTTGGTTGAGTGGTGTAAAAATAGTGGCAGAGTTTGGAAAACAGCCTACTGAAGACATTAAATATATAATAGACGAAATAAAACCCGATTTTATAGCTTTGGCAGATGCGAGTATTGCTTTCGACACTTCTGTCCCTGTCATTTATAAAATAGATTTAGCAAAAGATTTAAAAGTGTATCCACCGGCAGGTAGTTATTTATTGCTTGAGAATAGCTCTTTGCATTTAAGTAATTACTATACAAATTTCCTCAAAAAAGAAGTGGCAGAGGCTTATCAGTTAATATTTGCCACAGGTTTTGCCAAAGAAACCATCGATGAAGTGTACAACGTATACCGCCCCTACGGATTTGCTATGAAGGGCAGCAAAGAGATAGCTCCCGGTTTGAAAAACTTTGATGAATTGGCCGATATTTTAGAGGCGATAGAAATTTAATTACATCTATTTTTATGAATTATTTAATAGCAGGACTAGGTAATATAGGCCCTGAATATGAGCTCACAAGGCATAACATTGGTTTTTTGACAGTAGATAGGCTTGCAGATAAGCATTCGCTTAAATTTGACACCGACAGATTGGCCTACAAAACCGAGCTGAGACACAAAGGCAAAAATATTCATATCATTAAGCCCACCACATTTATGAACCTAAGTGGCAGGGCTGTAGCCTACTGGATGCAGGCACTAAAAATTCCTTTAGAAAATTTGTTGGTAGTTACCGATGACTTGAATTTGCCTTTTGGTAAAATTCGGATGCGCTCCAAAGGCTCGAGCGGTGGGCAAAATGGACTTAATAACATCAATGAGGTGTTGGGCACAGAAAACTATGCCCGATTGAGGCTTGGGATTGGCAATGAATTTTCAAAAGGCCGTCAAGTGGATTATGTATTGGGGCGATTTACTTCCGAACAATTTGCTGAACTTCCCGCCATTATGGATACTGCCTCCGATGCTATCGTAAGTTTTTGCTTAGAAGGCGTTAACAATGCGATGAATAAATATAATAATTGATAGATTCAGTTTGGTAAAAAATAATTCTGATACTGCAAACCATTTTAGTTTACATTTTGTAGTGTATCACCAAATTATTTTTTTGTAATTTTTTGTTTCAATAATTACTCAGATTGAAAAATAATTATATTTTTGGGTGAAATAGTACCAGTTTGTATTTGCAAGCATACTTTTTTGTTTTCCACTCATTGATTTATAAATGAAATACACAAAAATATTTTTTAGCATACTGCTCTTCGCCTATTCTTTTACCGGATGTATAAAAGATATAGAAGGTCCACAAAAAATAGCCGATTTGGAAAGGGCTATAGGCATTCCTGTGGTTTATTCTAAGGTAACGATGGCCGATATCGTCAGCCCTAGCGATAGCATTTTAAATATAGAAATCGACCCTGTCGAAGGTAATTATGTGATGAACATCAGTGGGGTGAAGCACGATTTCCAAAAAGCAGGAGAGTTGATTAAGTTTGGCAGAAATGGAATATCAATTTCTACTATTCCGGGTGTCCCTATCATAGATGCAGCAGGAACAGTTGAAACCCCTACTACAACATTTGGGGTAGATTTTGCTCAAGGAGACAGCACTTTGGCTAAGACCAGAGTTAGAAATGTAATTTTTAAAGATGGTACACTCAGCATGAACTTGCAAAGTACCATGTCAAAAACGGTAGATGTTGAAGTTGAGTTTCCAAACATAATAAACACGTTAAACAATACCACACTTAAATTAAATTATGTGTTGTTACAAAACACTTCGAGTTTGCAAAGCAAAAGCCTGAAAGATCATAGAATCGACTTAAACGGCACCTTTGATGTACAAATGAAACTAAAAATATCGGTGAGAAATGGCGGTACTCAGCCCATACAACAAGGTAATTTACTAATTAATTCATTTAATCTTAATAATTTAGATTGGCAACGCATCAATGGACAGGTACAAGACTTGCGTTTATCTCTTGTAAATAGTCAAACCTTTGAATTAAGTGACATATTGATTAAACCCTTTTCCAATACCGAAAATGAAGCTCAAACAGATAGTTTTATTGTTTATTTTGAAAAGCCACAGCTGGATATAACTTTTTTTAATTCATTTGGTTTTCCGGCTAGAATATTACTAGAACCCTTATTATCAGTAGATAAAGATAAGAATATATTATCCAATCAATCGGGTCAATTGGGTGCATTTCCTTTGAATAAAGCCAAAGAGCCAATAAACAATGTGTTGACTCAGGAATCTTCAACAGGGACTATACCTGCTTCTATTTTGCGAGATTTGTTGCGGAATGGTCCAAAATACATTCAGTTTGGTGCCGTATTATCTATACCGAGTAGCCTTACTGATTACAATACCGACTTCATTATGGCCGATAGCCGTATTTCAACGGAATCCAATCTTAAACTTCCTTTATTTGGGTATTTAAATAATTTTAAAATCAATAGTGAAATAGATTATCCTTTGCCCACTGATGTTAATGATGTATCCAATACCACATCGGGCGATAACTTTTCTGCAGAGCTTACTCGCGCAGTATTCAAGTTTGAAAACAGCAACCTTATTCCAGTAGAGATTGCTACAAAAGTATCTTTTCTTGACACAAACGGTGTTGCAATAGAAGGGGTGAGTGTAGCATTTAATATCGCTCCGGCAAAGGTTACTGCCTCCGGCAATGTAGATTTTAATAATCCCGTGGTTACTAAAACCACTGTTGAGCTCACTACAGAGCAATATTCAGAAATAAACAAGCGATGTAAAAAAGTGAGAATTGAGGGTAAATTCCTCACGACCAATGCCAATAATGAGGAAAATGTAAAGTTTTATCCTACCAATAGCCTTACTTTCCAAATGTCAATTTTTGCCGGAGCCAAAATCAAATTTGCTAACGAATAAATTCATCTGACTAATGATAAAAAGACTACTTTTTGTACTGCTTAGTGTGATTACCTATTGCTCTTTTTCACAGGGCGAAATGACGCTGCCCATGATGCAGCATGTATATCAGGCATCGTACTACAATCCTGCTGCAATGCCTGATCACAAAGTGAGCATAGGTTTGCCTATATTGTCATCGCTACAAACAGGCTACATCAACACCGGATTTTTGTTCTATAATGGCTTTGTAAAAGAAAATGGTGTACAAACTTTCTCGCTAGATGCCATTGTAAACTCCATGCAAAAAAACAATACATTATATTATGGTTTACAAACAGATTTTTTTCACTTACGCATAAAGTGGCGCAATTCATTCGTGTTTTTCGATGCAGGAAACACTACCAATATATACGCAAATTATTCAAAAGACCTATTTAAGTTTTTGACTTTTCAATTTGCTGACCCTACTACAGGAAAAGGTAATGTATTTGATTTGTCAAATACGGAGTTTAAACTTATGTCTTACAATCATTTTGGGATTGGGCTTAGCAAACATTTCAGAAAATTCAGCTTAGGAGGTAGGGTTAAGTTGCTCCAAGGCTTGGCTGCCGCACACTTTGTATCAGACAATTTGAAAGTGGGTTTTGGGGAGGATATGTATGAAATATATCTTCAAAACTCAGGTACATTATATACTTCAGGGTTTAATGATGTAGATGCATCAGTGGCTACACAATTGAAAAATTTAGGCTTTGCCTTAGATTTAGGCGGTACTTACAAACCTATTGATAAGCTTACTTTCGCCCTCTCTGCTGTTAATTTGGGCTTTATCAATTGGAATCATAAAATAGACAATAGCAAATATCGGATGGATGAAGCCAAAGGCCCTTTCAGAGGTGCAGATATTCTTGGACCTGTACTCCAAGGCGATAGTTTGGGAAATTTTGCTATTCAAGATTCAATAGCAAACTATTTCGAAACCAATGTTGACTCTTCTGTAAAAACACAGGCTTTCAGAACAAACCTCACTCCAAGAGTATATCTATCAGCAACATACGACATACTTCCAAGGCTTTCGGTTAGTGCATCTGTAAAATTTGAATTGTTAAGAGAAATAAATTATGCTTTTATGTTGGGTGCGCAATATAAAATCACACGTTTTTTCAGCCTTACAGGCTCGTTTGTTAGCCAATACAGCCAGCCTAGAGTAGGGGTGGGTGTGGTATTTAAACCCGGACCATTTCAATTTTATATTGCTACAGATAATATTTTCCCTACTTACTATAGAGTAGGAACATCACGAATTAACGGAAATGAAATAGAGCCATTGGTACCTCTGCCTTTAAATGAAAAAACCATGAATATTAGGTTTGGGATGAACTTAGTGTTTGGCAAGATACTCGGTCCTAGAAAACAAGCATTTAATTATTAGTACGAGTGCTCATAACAAAAAATATATCTAATCAATAATTATTAGAGTCAAAGAAATGATGAAAAGGCTTATATACAACCTCTTATTATTGTTAATCGTTAGTTATTCGCATGCCCAAAAAGGTTTTTTACCCCAAAATTTGGGTAGCAATGTTAACTCAGAGTACAATGAAATCAATCCTGTACTCTCTCCCGATGGCAATATTTTGTACTTTGTAAGAGCCAATCATCCTGAAAACACCTACGGAAAAGGTAATAGCCAAGACATTTGGTTCTCTGAAAAACAGCCCGATGGCACTTGGGGGAAGGCAGAACGTTTTCCGGATAAAATTAACTCATCGCGTTACAACGCTTATCTTGCCATAAGTGGTGATGGCAGCAAAATATTGATTTCAGGATTATTTAAGAAGAATGGCATGTATTACGCTCCGGGGCTTTCTACTATCGAGAGCAAAGGTGATGCAGATTGGTCTTCGCCACAAAAGTTGGATATACCGGGATTTAAAAAACTCATGGGTGGTCGTTCATTTAATGCTTCGATGAGCTACGATGGCAATGTGATAGTGGTGTCGGCTTCTCGACAATCGGCAAGAAAAAAACTTGATATTTATATCAGTCAATTCAATGGCAGCTACTGGAGTAGATTCAAAAAGTTAGATTTTGGCAAATCGGCATTATTTTCCAGCGAAGAAGCTCCATGCATAGCAGGAGAGAACAATGATATAATTTATTTCTCATCAAAGAGAGAAGGGGGAGTGGGAGATTATGATATATATGTATCTTCTAGGCTTTCAAAAGATGACATTACCGTGTGGTCTGAACCAAAGCTATTGGAAGGCAACACCAATACTCCGGGCTTTGAATCGTATTTTAAGCCAGACTTGAAAGGAGAAGTAGCCTACTATGTTTCTTCTTCGGGCTCAATAGGAGGAACAGATATATTTAAAATAAAGCTTAAAGAAGACAAGCCTTATGTTGAGGTAAAAGGTAAAATTATCAATAAAATCACCAATAAACCTATCACATATAAGAAAGGCTATAAAATCACTATGGATGGCAAACCCACAGATTCTGTGAAAATAAACTACGATTCCGCCACCTATTCTGCTCATTTGCCATTTGGTAAAAAAAGTTTTTTGAAAACAGCAATTGAATATTATCAAAACGACACCATGAGCTATGATGCTACGAAAATAAAAGAGTATTTGGCGATAGAAAAAGACTTGTATGTAACACCCTTTCCTTATGTATTATTAAAAGGTAATTTTTTGGTTACCCCCACAGGAGCCTATTTGCCTATGACAGCCTCTCCCAGATTATGCCTAAACGGAGTGGTGATAGATTCTGCTACTGTAAATGCAGCCAAAGCATCTTATGAAGTTAAAGTAATGTACGGTAAAAAATATAGCATAAGCTTTACCGGAATCGGGTACAAAAGCATACCCGATTCACTTGACTTAAGCGAAAAAGCGGAATATGAAATAGTTACAAAGGATTTGTATGGGTTAAAAGAAGCAGACCCCACCCCCATGGCAGTGGTGCAAGGAAAAGTTATTAATAAGAAAACCTCAAAGCCTTTTGCCGGAATCAAGCCCTTTGTGATTCAAACAGATAAAGTACCAACTCCTGCTTTCACTGCCAATACTGTGACAGGCGAATATACACTAACGATTCCTGTAGGAGATACTTATGTAATAAATGCCAGAGCCGATGCCTACTATCCCGTGTTTGAACCGCTAGATTTGAAAGCCGAAAAAAATGATATGAAGGTGTTCAAAGATTTGGTAATAGCACCTATAGAAGTGGGAATTGCCATAAGGATGAACAATATATTCTTCGCATCGGGCAAAGCAGTGCTAGACCCAAAATCGTTTCCTGAATTGGATAAATTAGCAAAGTTTTTGGTTGATAACCCGAGCATTTCCGTAGAAATAGCCGGCCATACTGACAATGTGGGAAATGCGGACAAAAACATCCAGCTTTCGCGATGGAGGGCACGTTCTGTGGAGCTTTACCTCGAAAGCAAAGGTGCAAATAAAGACAAAGTAACTTTTAATGGCTACGGCTCTACAAAACCGGTGGCCGACAATAAAACTCCTAAAGGAAAAGCACTCAATCGCAGGGTAGAGTTTGTAATAAAAAGCGTAGACTAATTGGTGGAATAGCTTCAGAGAAAAACTATTTGAGTTTTTTCATCATTTGATACGCTCTCAATACCTCTGCTACACCCCAAGCCTGTGCCATACAGCCTTTTGAGGCATGAGGTTTAGCTGCATCAAAAATTTCAGATATTTGTCCTATGCCCACTTCTGAAAAATGCGGGGCAAACTCATCGAACCATTTTTTGACTTTTGGGAGGGCTTTTTTGCCTTCTATTTTCATTTTTGAAATCAAATAACTCCCTATTGGCCACGACCATACCGTACCTTGGTGATATGCCCCATCGCGCGAAAGTTGATCGCCCATATAGAGTGGTTTATAGTCTTTCTCAAAGGGAGCTAAGCTCCTTAGCCCTCGTGGGGTGAGCAGATGTTCTTCTACTGCTTTTAAAATGTTGGCAGCTATGCCATTATCTACCAATACAAAGGGCAGACTTATAGCAAAAAGTTGGTTAGGTCGCAAACGGGTATCAGGTCCTTCGGGAGCAATGCAGTCAAACAAAGTGCCTGTCTGCTGATTGATAAACACTGTGTTGAACGATGCAAATGCTTTTTCTGCCATCTGTTGGTATTTCATATGTGCTTTTATGTCTGCGGCTTTCTCGGCAAATTCTGCCATTATTTTTAGAGTATTATACCACAAAGCATTGATTTCAACCGCTTTTCCTCTGCGTGGTGTCACCACCCAGTCGCCTACTTTGGCATCCATCCAAGTAAGTTGAGTGCCTTCCTCACCAGAGAGTAGCAAACCATCTTCATCTACTTTTATACCATATCTGGTGCCTTTTATATGCCAATCGATGATATCGGTTAATATTTGATAAAGTTCTGTTTTAATAAAATCCCAATCGGAGGTAGTTTGTAAATATTCATATATAGCCACAAAATACCACAAAGTGCCGTCTACATTATTGTATTCAGGTTCTTCGCCATGGTCGGGGAATCGGTTGGGAATCATGCCTTTGTCTACTACTTTAGAAAAAGCTTTAAGGATTTTTCGTGCATCGTCATAGCGACCTGTTTCCAAACACAGACCAGGTAGCGATATCATCGTGTCGCGCCCCCAATCGGCAAACCAATGGTAGCCTGCTATGATGGTGTTCAAATCTTTGCCCCTGCGCACAATGAACTGATCGGCAGCAAGCAAAAGTGTGTGTAGAAAATCGTCTTTAGCGGCATTTTTTACCAAAGCTTTTTTGCGCTCTTCTTCGTTTTTAAATAAAAGATCAGCATTTTTATCGGTGGTAATTTCTGTTGAAATCAGTACATATATGGTTTGTCCGGGTTTGACCTTTACCATAAATTCCCCATAAGTAAAGAGATCTTCCCTGAAATCTTGCACCCGCTCCAGTTCTATTTTATAGCTGTAGTTGTAGTACCAGTCGGGCGAGTAATGAAATTCTGAGCCATCAACCCTTATGTATAAATCACTTAAATTGTCATAGGGCTTCACTTTAAGTGTGCCACTGTCAAATTTATAGCTCCATTTTATATCGTTATTTGCTTTAGAAAGCCAATGGTAGTCTTTACCTGAAACGAAGGGTTTGAGTTTAAGCGTAAATTCAATAGAGGATTTGTCTATTTCATATTTTATTAATGTGGTATTTTCCCCATGCACCATGCAAATGCATTTGGTGAATTTTGCACCTTCGGCTTCATAGGAAAATATTGGAAATAAATCTTTTGAAAATGCTTTTAAATAGCGGTATCCATGTGGGTGAATTACCCCATTGAAATTGTTACTATCAAGTTCTACATTGCCTTTGGGAGTGACAACAGTTTCGGCCAATTTTGACAAAAACTCTATTCGTCCCACCGGTGGGTTCATTGCGGCTATGAGCAATCCATGATATCGTCTTGAAAAGACACCCGATAAAGTGCCGGAAGCCCAGCCACCCAAACCATTGGTTTCTATCCATTCCAACGAAGTTAATTTGGCTTCGTCAGCCCCTTCAATATTGATATCGATTGCCATAGATTTTGATTAAATATAAAAATAGATAATAAAACACTCCAATATACTGTTTGTTGAGATTGAAACAGAAAATATTTGTTAGTTTGGCAAATTATTTATTGAATATGGCCTTAAAATATTTCTTAGCCATTATAGTATTGATTTTTTCAGCAAAAACTAGGGCTCAAAACGCTCAGCAGACGCCTTTAATCAACAGCCCTGAGCTTCAATATGAGATTACCGAAGCGATGGATTTGCTTTACAACTTTAAGTTTGAAAAAGCTGACTCTATTTTTAAAACCTATAAAACACGATTTTCAAACCATCCGTTGCCTTATTTTTTGTTGGGCTACTCGCAATATTGGCGTACCCAGCCCAATGAAGACAGCCAAGTCTACGACCCTGCTTTTTATGCCTATATGGATACGGTAGTAGATTTGTCAGATAAAATGTACGATAAAAACGATAAAGATTTTGAAGCCATATTCTTTCTCACGGCAGCCCATGCTTTTAACGGACGAAGGCGTTCGGATAATAAAGAGTGGACTCGTGCCACTTTTTCGGGGAGTAAAGCACTCCACTATTTGAAGTTGAGCAGAGAGTATAACGATTTAAGCCCCGAATTTTTGATGGGAGAAGGCTTATTCAACTATTTTTCTGAGTGGATACCCGAAAACTACAAAGGTTTACGCCCCGTGATGTGGTTTTTCCCCAAAGGCGATAAAGCCACAGGGATAAAATTATTAAAACAAGCCTGCGACAATGCCTTTTATACCAGAGTAGAATCGCAGCACTTTTTAGTGAGGATATTGCTACTGGAAGAGCGCAAAGATACTGCGGCCTATCCCTATGCCAAACTCTTGCATAGCAACTACCCTGAAAATCCGGTATTTGAGCGTTTGTATGCACGGGTTTTGTTCAGCATGGGTCGCTACAGCGAGTGTATGAGAATTTCAGAAAGCATATTGGCTAAAATAGAAGCAGGAAAAACGGGCTATGAAGAGGTGTCGGGGCGTTATGCTACATTTTTTTTAGGATGGATAAACAGATACAGAAATAAGGAATTGGCAAAAAAATATTTTAGGCAAAACATAGAATATAGTGAAAAAATAGGGGCCGTAAAGATGAATTACTATCTCTACTCACTAGAGGCGCTTGCACAATATGCCGAAGAGGAAAAAGACAAAACAGCGCAGGCCATTTATCTAAAAAAAATAAAAGAAAACGCCAATAAAGACCATGAACTCTACAAAACCTCAAAGAAGAAGCTAAAAGCAGTAGAGAATGATTAGGTTTTCCCCAATAAATAAGAAAAAGCCATTGGTCACAAACCAATGGCTTTTCACAATCAAAACCCAAAACCTATATATAAATTCTTAATTGTTTTCGTCATTATCTTCTTTACTGCGAACAGTAGGCTGTTGCGGCTCGGCATAAGGCACTTGAATATTTTGTTTCTTTTTGGTGCTAAATTGCCATTTGTAGTTTCTCGAAGCCTCCATTTGCTCAGCATTGTTGTAGGGCATCACCAAGTAAGCTCCATCACCTCCGTTATTTACAGAAGAAAAAGAGTTTTTGTAGTTCGATGCCGATTGCAAATTGGTATTGCTCTTCACTGCATACTCGATATTTCCGTCAGCGTTTTTGTAGCTTTTATTGGCCTCTGGAGATATTTTATATGTTTTGTAATAAGTAGAAGACGGATTGTTGTACTTGGGCTGTGCAACTACGGCTACAGCGGCAAATACGATAGTAGAAACGATGATTGCTAACTTTTTCATATCTCAGTTTGTTTTTACAATACAAAATTGTGAGATATGTAAGTAAAAAATATCAACCAAAATACTCGTTTTTATCTAAGTAGAAATACGTAGTCATTGCCTACTCCCACAGTTTATGAAATTCGAGCTTGATAGATTCACCAAAGAAAATCTTTGTAGATTCTTCAAAAGAATGGGTATAGTCGGAGACATACACACGCAAAGTGCCTTGTTTTTCTTTTGTATTGAGGATTTTTTGTTGTTCCAAATGCTTTTTTAAATCTTCGGCTACCACCACAGAACTATCTATCACTTTTACTTTTCCTTTATAAAAAGCTTCAATTTGGGTTTTGATTAAAGGATAGTGTGTGCAGCCTAGAATTAGGGCTTGTATATTTTGAAGAGCAGGGTCGTTAAGATAATTATTAATGATGCTTTCGGAAATGCTGTTGTCGAAGAAGCCTTCTTCAATCATAGGTACCAAAAGTTTGGTTGCTAAAGACGAAAGCGCTACTCCACAGCTTTTTTCTGTGATTTTTCGTGCATATACACCCGAGTTCACTGTTTGTACAGTGCCTATTAGCCCGACTTTTTGAGCTGAATAATGCTGACAAACATAGCCCACAGCAGGGTCTATCACATTGAGCGTGAGGGCTTTGCTGCCTACATACATTTTTACCAAATCGAAAGCTGCCGCAGAAGCAGAGTTGCAAGCTATCAATAGGGCTTTGCACTGATGTTCAAGCAAAAAGTTGGCAATTTTGATGCTGTACGATTGAATGGCCGTGGCGCTTTTGTCGCCATAGGGCAAATGTGCTGTGTCGCCAAAATAGATGATATCTTCATTTGGCAAAAGATTTCTCACTGCTTTGGCTACTGTGAGCCCGCCTATGCCGCTGTCGAAAAGCCCGATGGGTGATGTAGAATTCAATTTTTTGTTGAAAATATTAAAAGTAAGGATTAAAGTGTCACATTCAAGCTTAATTTTCCACCAAAACCAACTTGAATAATTCTCATTAATGTTGAAAGTCGAATATCTGAAACATTATTCTCAATTCTTGAAATATAGGTTTTCGTTGTTCCACATTTATCAGCAAGTTGTTCTTGGGTCAAGCCTTTTTCTTTTCTCAATTCTTGCAGCATAACGCCAAGTTTGAAGGTTTCAAACTCTTGTTCATACGCCTCTCTTTCGGCAGTTCCTCTCTTGCCATATTCTTTGTCCAAGTGGTCTGCAAATGAAGTCAATTTATTTTCTGTCTTTGCCATCGAAATATTGTTTTTTAAGTTTCTCCGCAAGTTCTATTTCTTGTTTTGGTGTCTTTTGAGTTTTCTTTTGGAAGCCGTTTACGAGTACAATAAGTTTGCCTTTGTCAAAGAAACTAAATACTCTGTAAATATCTGAGCCAACTTCAACCCGAACTTCATAAAGTCCTGTTGAACCAGTTAGATGCTTAAAGTACTTTTCAGGAACTCTTTCAGTGGTGGCTATTAGTTGCAAAGTCCAATTTAACTTTTTTTCACTTCGGGTTTAAGACCCTCGTAAAAGTTTAAATAATAGTCTTCAAAATAAAAGATATTTCGAATGAAGTTGTTCTGCATTTATATAGAACTTGTGTTAATACAAAGTTAGCTAATCAGATAACTTTTTTCAAAAAAATTAATTTTTATATCTGTCCACCATAGTAGCAATGTATTTCCCCACAATATCGAATTCCAAATTTACCGAATCGCCTTGTTTTAAAAACTGAAATGTAGTGTGGGAATATGTGTAGGGAATGATGGCCACAGAAAATTGCCCCTTTTGAGAATTTACCACTGTCAAGCTCACCCCATTTACACATATTGAGCCTTTGGCCACGGTTACGTTTCCTAGTTTCGAGTCAAATTCAATATGATATTCCCAGCTTCCATTGCCTTCAATTACTTTTGAAACTACCCCTGTTTGGTCTACATGTCCCTGCACAATATGTCCATCGAGCCTATCGCCTAATTTCATACAGCGTTCTATGTTAATATGTGTGCCTATTGCCCAATGACCCAAATTGGTTTTGTCAAGTGTTTCTTTGATGGCAGTTACAGTATGCAGATTATTTTCCACATGAGTCACCGTGAGGCATGCGCCATTATGAGCCACACTTTGGTCTATTTTCAGCTCGTTAGACACAGGCGATTCTATCACAAAAGTTTTGTTATCGCCTTCGTGCCTCACTTCTTTCACCCTGCCTAAGCACTCTATTATTCCTGTAAACATGATATTTTAGCTAAAATCTGTATTGTTGACTTTCTATTGCACCGAAACCATATATTTGCAACCATGCAAAATCTTCCTGTTGATACCTATAAACACAAAGGACAGCGAAAAGCGCTGGTAGATTATCTGGCTCAAAAAGGAATCAAAGATAAAAAAGTATTGGAAGCCATAGGCAAAGTGCCTCGGCATTTCTTTTTTGAGACTGCGCTCATAGACCATGCTTATGACGACAAGGCTTTTCCTATAGGCGAGGGGCAAACCATTTCTCAGCCTTTTACTGTGGCCTCGCAGACACAGCTCCTCGAAGTGAAAAAAGGCGATAAAATACTCGAAATAGGCACAGGATCAGGCTATCAAGCCTGTGTGCTGTTGGAATTGGGCGCAAATTTGTTTACGATAGAATATAACAAAGTGCTCTATGAGCGCACCAAAAACTTTCTTCCCAAAATGGGCTACCAGCCTAAGTTTTTTTGTGGAGACGGCACCAAAGGCTTAGCCTCTTTTTCGCCTTACAATAAAATAATAGTGACAGCCGGAGGTCCATTTGTACCCGAAAGCCTCATAGGGCAGCTGAGTATTGGTGGCATTTTAGTGATACCCGTGGGCGATGAAGCCAAACAAAAAATGCTGAAAATCACCCGATTGTCGCAAACAGAATTTCAAAAAGAAGAACACGGCTTTTTCAGTTTCGTAAAACTGAGAGGAAACGAGGGGTGGGATGGAAAATTTTGAATTTTGAATTTTGGATTTTGGATTTTGAAAAATATTGAGAAAAAGATTTACGATTTACGATTGAAGATTAGCGATTTTTGATTTCAGACGTAGGCAAAATGTCTTGAAAATATAATTTAAAGAGACTTTTTATGAAAAATGCAAAAACAGCTTCTACCTCTTTTTCGGTGATGACAGAAATGGTGTTACCAAACGACACCAACACCCTCAATCACCTTATGGGCGGGCGCATGCTCCACTGGATAGACATAGCCGGAGCCATAGCCGCTCAAAAGCATTGCAACCGAGTGGTGGTGACAGCTTCTGTTGACAATGTTTCATTCAAAGAGCCTATAAAATTGGGGAATATTATTACCCTACAAGCCAAAGTAAGCAGAGCTTTTACTTCATCGATGGAGGTACACATAGAAGTGTTTGCTGAAGACATACCGAAAGGTACAAAAGTGAAAACCCACGATGCCTTTTATACCTATGTTGCCATAGACGAAGCCTATAAACCTGTGGCAGTGCCCGAACTCATTCCCGAAACCGAAGAAGAAAGACAACTCTATGTGAGTGCGGCACGCAGAAGACAAATGAGGCTCGTTTTGGCAGGAAAGCTTCAGCCACACGAGGCGGATTTGTTGAAAGATTTTTTTAAATAAATGCTCATATCTAGAAACTAAGCCACCTCAACCAGAGATAGGTTATGGGTACATTCTGTAAGAAATGTAGATTCTGCATAAATCTCATGATATTTTAATACAGGTAAATAGATTGTTCTTTTGCCGGTATTTTGCAAAACAACAGAAAATAGTTGTTTGTAATTACAAGTAACGATTGCATAAATGAAATTTGCAAAATACTTCGTCACTAATTTTTAGCCAATCCCTATTGTATTTATTGTACTTTTCTATTAAAAATTAATTTTTTACCAAGAAATAGGGTTCTTATTTTTGTATACTGCCTACTTGGAAAACAATAATCAATCAAAAATGAAAAAAATACTATCGTTGCTTTTAATAGCAACAAGTGCATCTTTCGCACAAATTACCAATAGAATTTATACCATAGGAAACAGCGTAACAGATGGAATAGATTTTCAAGGATTTCAAGCCATATCTTTACAATCAGGAAATAACCACATTTACGGTAGAGCCATGACACCGGGTTCGCCACTTGAACTTCTAGAAACTAATTGTGTGTTTTCTGAGTCTCCTTATGGTTGTGCCATAAATGCTTTGACAAATTATACCTGGGATAGAGTTTCGCTTCAACCTTTTGATAGAGGGTTAGCCAGAGACAAGCAATCTGCTTTGTATTTTTTTAATTTGATGCCTGAGGCAAATAAAAGTATCACTCAATTTTACATCTTTTCACGATACCCAAGAATCCCTGTTGGTAGAAAAGGAACAGCAGCTCCTGCAACGATCACAGGTACATACATTACCAGAGCAGAGTACGAAACCGTGTTTCTGGAAGGAAAAGAAGGTAATGGCAGCACTGCAAATGTTACCTCAAACGAAACCAAAGCATATTATGAAAACTTAATGAATTCGGTTAATACAGATTTGCCAAGTACTGCCAAGTCTTTTAAAATCATTCCTGTTGGTGAGGTATTTCTTGAATTGAACAAATCATTGATGGCACACCCTATTTCATTCACAGGCCAATATAGCATAGGGGGTGGCCAAAGAGTAGACGTAAATGTCCCCGGAAATACTGTTTTTGACTTTTACGAAGACAGGGTTCACATTTCTCCTGAAGCAAAATACATTTTGGGACTTACATTTTTTGCCACCATGTATCGCCAAGACCCGGTAGGTACTTCAGTACCTAGTCAATATGGATTTATTCCTCAAGAATTGGTAGATACCATTCAGGCAGTGGTGAGAAGGGTGGTTTTTAATCATCCTTTTTCAGGAGCGAGCATGGCCGACTTGATTGAACCTAGTTCCGTTTCTATCTCTCCCAAAAACCTAACGTTATCTTTTTTAAACTCCAGTAATTTAAGTTTTGAAGTGCTACCCACCAATGCGTCAAACAAAAGAGTGGTATGGTCTTCAAGCAATACTTCTGTAGCAATAGTTGATAGTAAAGGAAAAGTAACTGGTGTAGGACAAGGGGTAGTAACTATTACTGCCACAACCTATGTTGCCAACAAAACCGATTTTGCAATTGTAACTGTATCAGGTTTGGCCAATTTTACATCAGTAACAGGAGTATTAAAAGCATGGGATTTTGCAAATAGAGTTGCAAGTACTACAGGGTTTAATGCTACAACCATCATGCAAGGGTTATCTACTACAAATGGAATAACAAATGCATTTATTGCAGATGGAATGAGGCCTAGATTTGATGGTTTTGGTCAAGGTGGGCTCATTGCTTCGAGGCAGGATAGTAAAACTATAGAAGGTTCTATTGGTGCAAATGAATATTTTTCCTTTTCTATTAAACCAAATGATGGCAAGTTGGTCAATATAAATTCAATACGTTTTGCAAATAAAAGTGAAAACAGCGCACATAGATTTTTTATAACCTCAAACATTGCAGGTTTTACACCTTCTCAAGTAATTGCGACAGTTGCTGGTGGGTTTAATGTCATAAATACAATCACAATTACAGGGCATAGAAATCTATTTCAAGATGTTGAATTTAGAATTTATCCGGTAGGGAACTCAAGTTCAGGCTCAGGTTCGGGGGTTGGTATTGGTGTAGTAAGCGGTAATGATTTCGAATTTAGAGGCGATGTAATCACCCCCGTAGATATAGAAGCTCCTTCATCTGTACCCGGATTGACTTATTCCGATATTTCAAACAACGGATTCAGGGTAGTTTGGAACGAGGCTACAGACAATATGATAGTGAAAGGCTACAACATCTATTTGAATGGAAACAAGCAAAACACTACCTTGCTATCAGACCTTAGCTACAGCTTCAACGGACTTACTTCCGGTACGTTTTACAACATTTCTGTGGCTGCCGTAGATTTTGTAGGCAATGAATCTGCTGTGAAGTCTGCCATTATGGTAAAGACCAATGCTGCACCAACGGCTATTTTGTCGGCTTCCACGCTTACGGGTGCTGTGCCGCTCACGGTAAATTTCTCAGGAACATCTTCCACAGACCCAGACACAGATTTTGGTGATTTTGTGTTGGGCTACGATTGGAATTTCGGAAATGGAGAAACGGCTTTGTCTAACAGCCGAACAGTGGTGTACTCAGCTCCCGGAGTTTACAGTGTCTCGCTTTCTGTATCGGACACCAGGGGCGTAAGCAGCAGCCAAGTGTTTGCAAATATTACAGTATTGTCTGCGCCCGATGCCACCCCACCAGCAGTTCCCGTGAGCTTAACAGGAGCTTGGTTGAGCCAAACATCTGCGCTGGTAACTTGGAAAATGGCTGTATTGGAGCCTAAACTTAAATACATAGTTAGTTTAAATGGAAATGAAGTGGCAACTATCACAGGTATGCTCTATACTTTCGTAGGTTTAAACCATAATTCTACAAACTCATACACCGTAAAAGCGGTAGATTCACTAGGGAATATTTCTTCTGCAAGCAATGTGTACCAATTGGAGTATGACAACGTAGCTCCCGCTGCTCCTGTAAGCTTGTCAGGATTTTGGCTTGACAAAGATCACTATATACTCAACTGGAAAAATGCAGTAAATGAACCTAAGTTATCTTACAAAATATATGTAAACGAGGTGCTACATGCTACATCAAACACCACTCAAACCACCATTTCAGGGATAAACAATTTATTTAACAACTTGGTGTATGTGATGGCAATAGATTCAATGTCCAATGTGTCTGATGCAAGCAGTGTTTGGGAAATTCCATTCATAAAGCTCATTACCAATATAAATAAAGTGGATTTCGGTCAAACAGCCGCTTCGCGACAAATTATGGTAACAGCAAACGTGAAATGGACTGTTGCACCAAGCTTTGATTGGATTCAACTCAATCAAACCGAGGGAGAAAACAATGATACTTTGGTTGTTTCGGTTGATGCAAACGAGGCAGACACCATCCGAATGGCGCAGCTCACGATTTCAGGCTTTGGAGTAAATAGGTATATAAATATTTCTCAAAAGAGCCTTCTAAGCAACACATCGGGCGATTATTCAACTGAAACACTGGCTGTATTTCCCAATCCAAGTGCCGGATTGTATCACTTCAATATTGCTGTGGCATTCAAAATAAAGGATGTGATGGGTAATGTTGTTTTTAAAACAGAACAAAAAACAAATTTGGTTGATATCAGCACACAGCCTTCGGGGATATATTATCTAGAAACAGGGCAAAAGCTCATAAAACTGGTTAAGCTATAGTACTCCTCAAAACCAAATAATTTACCCCCAAACAATCAAAACAGCTTTGATTGTTTGGGGGTATTTTTTTAGACAATATGTAGTTTTACATACCGGACTAGTTTGTTTTTCTTCAAAAGAACTCATTTTTAAATTATTGCATTATTTCTCTTCTGCCACTATTGATAATGGAGTAAAAATTTTAGCTGTGATTACCTTTCAAACTAAGGCTCTCTCCAGCTTAAACAGGCTGGAAGAAATGTGTGCAGGCGCTGTGATTACCTTTCAAACTAAGGCTCTCTCCAGCATGAAGAGTTGTCGGATGAAGAAAATGATTGCTGTGATTACCTTTCAAACTAAGGCTCTCTCCAGCTCAGATTTCACAAAAAAACTTGAATTGAGAGCTGTGATTACCTTTCAAACTAAGGCTCTCTCCAGCCACACTTTTCGTAAATGCCGTTTGCGCCCTGCTGTGATTACCTTTCAAACTAAGGCTCTCTCCAGCAACTACACCGCGTGAGCGAATTTTTGGTGAGCTGTGATTACCTTTCAAACTAAGGCTCTCTCCAGCGAGGAGGCAGACACCAAGAAGGTGTTATTGGCTGTGATTACCTTTCAAACTAAGGCTCTCTCCAGCGAATTCAATATAACTGGTTGAATATCAGTTTTTTTGTTGCTATTCCGTTTATTTTTTTAAAGTTATTACTAGGCTCATACTTGTTTGTATTCAGCGTTTCAGCGCTTCTATTTTTTCTATATAGGATTTCAGTTTTGCTGTTAAAGCTGAATAATTTGTTTGCTGAGGTATATCTGCATGAAAAGCACCATTGCGTAGCCGAACAAATTCTTTTATCTCATCTTCCGGCACTCCCGCATATTTTAGAATTATTTCGGGCTCTATTCTATCTTCTCCATAAAATTTAGCTCCTTTACCCTTTTTACTCTCCTCTATTAATACATCCTTCTGATGAGAATTTGCACTATAAACAAGTTTCTCCAATGTTAGAAAATTATCTATATATGTATGACTCTCTAAATAAACGGTATAAAGTTTTTTTCGAATCAATTCTACCGCTCTCTGGCTTTTTTCTCTCAACTGTTTATCGTATTCTGCACCCCAATAGTGTACGTTATTGACTAATCTTTGCAATTTGTTTGTATCCCACACCGTATTGAGGTCGTCCAGTTGCTTATATTTTATTTTAAAAGTTTTATTTCCAAGATTGTAGTTATAATACATCTCATGCAATTCGGCTATGGAAGCATAGGTGGGTTTATCAGCCAACTGGGTATATACTTTTTGGTGATAGTGATATAGAATCTGCCCCAACAGCATATCTTTTACCAGCGTTTCTCTCAAACTGCGATATTCTGCTATGGCATTATCGGCATCTTTATAGTGTTCTTGCTCGGTTTTATTTGCTTTTTTTATGAGTTCTTTTATTAAATCTTGATATTTAGCTACTTCATTTCCTTTGTCAAATACACCTGCATAGTTATCTGCTACAAAGTCTATCCAAAATGTAGGTATTTGCACTTCTTTAGGGCTTTGTTGAACAAACTCTTTTTGTTTTTTAAAATCATAATTTTCCTTTATAAGTATTTTCTTCCAAGCACCCTCTTTTGTGTAAACCAGCTGTGAGATACTGCTTTTTTCACTGGGCAGAAATGCCCTTTTAAACAAACCGTTAGGGAGTAAAATGGGTTTTCTGTTGATAGTGTCTTTTAATTCTGTCAATCTTTCTTTTGACGTGCTGCTTTTATTTGTACCCGGTAGAGACACTTCAAACATTGGCCCTAGCTTCAGCAGTTGGTCTTCGTTGAAGTCAGCTATTCTACTTTGAATTTCATCAAAATATTTTTCGGTGATTTCAAGCATTTTGATAAAGAGTTCATCAAGACTGGTAGCTTGAAAAATGGTGTATACAATCTGTTTTTTATCAAATGTAACAAGGTTTAGTTCGGTAGTTTCTGTGATGCTTTGTAGCTTCTTTTCAAGTGGCTGAACTATTTTTTGTCTTGTTTCTTTAGCAACTTTTTGATTATCAGATACAAAATTGAAAATGCTCAATGTATTTACCTCTGCCGGGGTGAGTTTGTCCCCTTTGGGTAAATAGTGATTGAGATAGTGCAACACAATTCTATTTTTTCTATTCCTTGTGAGAGTGGTAATAGATTTCTTTTCGGCTTTTAACTTAGTGGTTTTATGAATAATAGCAACTTTAATAAGTTCACGATATTCATCTATATTAAATTTCTTGCCTTCCAATATCTTGAGGTGCATTTCAGAAAGGATTTTAGAATCTTTTCCCTTTTCAAAAACCATCGGATAGTTTTTAAAACTAATTTGATTGCTGTCAATCAGTTCTTTCATGGCAGATTTATATTCATTGCCATATTTTTGAATTACATCAATGGTTTCTGAAAGTGTCTTTTGATTAGCAGAATGAACTAAAAAGTAAATCCAATTTTTAAGCTCTGTTTCATGAATTAGGTATTCAGGAGCACCTTTTCCCAAACCCAATTTGAATTTTATATGTCCTTGTTTAATAGCCAAGTAGCCTACTTCGTTGGCTACTGCATCAAATACTTTTTCTTGCGAGAAGTACGTGTATTCTTTCTGAGCTTCTCTTTTTTCAGTTTTTGGCTTGGCATCTACGGTATGCTCTTCATATTTAAACAATTGAGTGTGCCAATAAATAGGTAGCGATTCACCTCCATGAAGTTGATTGTAGTCTTTTATATACTGGACAGCCAACTCCATAAACTTATTTTTTCTGCGAACCACTTCATGTTCTTCTTGTGTTTCTTCTTCTCTTTTAAAATCTTCTTTTTTAGAACGATCTTTTTTAGGCGTAAGCTCTTTGATAGTGGGCGGTATAAAAGCAGGGTTACATACAGGAATGGTCTTTAGATAGTTTAAGATAGAATTAAATTGCCTTTCAAGCATTTCTTGTGGGTGGGTATGTTGCTCTTTGGCTTTGAGTAAAAAACGACTACTGCCATCTCTATGGCACAGATATTTATAGATTTCGTGCTTTACTTGGTATTTTTCACCATTGTCTCTTTTGCATCTGTTTCTTTTTTTAAGAAATAGTGTCATTTCACCTTTGGTTAAGAAAAAACTCAAAAAAAAGTTTTTTCCTTCGTCAGTAATAACATATTTCCCCGAGTTATTTATTTCAAAAAAATTAAAGTGTTTATATGTATCCGTTTCCAGTATATTGATATACTTTACAAAATGGGGATATTTTGCAGCAAGCTGATTTTTAATTTTTTCTAGCTGCACTTTTACAAAATCTACAATTTCAGAATTAACATAGCTTGCGCTTAGTCCATGATAATAATGAGACTGTAGGTTGCGCAGCTCGACCAATTTTTTGAGTATTTGATTTATCAATTTTATATCTGCCTGACTCACTGTGGAAAATCCCTTTTCGATGGGTTCTTTCCATAGATATATTTTTAGTAGCAGGTATGTCTTTTCAGAGAACAGTTTGGCATCTATGGTTTTGAAAAAATCCTTATCTTTATCGATAGATATTTTTTCATTCTCATATTGGTCAATTAAGTTATTCATTCTTTCCAAAGCCAAGTTGTAAAACAAAGCTAGTTCGGCTGTTTTATCGTTCTTTTTTGGATTTTTATAATATTTACTTGGGGGTTCGGAGTGGTTTTTTCTAGCTTCCATGTGCATATTAAATTTTTTTAAGTACAATATTTCCTCTGCTTTGGTTTTCATAGGTAGCATAATATCCTTCAAGTGTTTTATTTTCAGGATGATATACCAAATGTGCCCAACCTTGATGCGAAGTAAGTGTATATTTTGCATCCCAAGAATGCGATTTGTTTGCTATTGTACCATATCCATAATCGAGGAAAAAAGTGCCATCATCAGATTTTGTGAGTTGGCAGAATAGAGAGCTAAAATTTGATGTCTTTGATTTATCTCCTTTAAGGGGATTTACTGAGCCAAAAACCTTAATATCATTGATATTTTGAACAATTTTTATGCTCATTTTCATTCTGATATGTGGTTTACTAGGATCATCATCCTCATGATACGATGAAATCAATATACCTTCATATTCACCATTCATATTGGTTAAGCCCATAATTTTAAAAAACCAATTAAACTTTGTGTATTTATTTATGAAATAAACTACAGATGTGACAATGCCTATATTTGCTAAAGGCCATAATAATTCTGATATTTCTATTTGCTGATTTTGAATTAAAATTCTTCTTGCTATCTCAATTAAAATAGTTAATATGCCTATCAACCATAAAAGAAGCCACTTGGGATAATATTTAAAATTTATCGTATTCATGCTTTTCAACAATGTTTATTCTTTAGCAGTTTATAAATAATTTTCCGTGATTAACCTCAAAAAACAGGTTTTTACTTGTAAAGCTAATAATCTACTAATATATTATGAAGTAAGAAAATAACATTAAATAATTGGTTAAAATATTAATAGAATTTTTAATTTTTTTCACCGTTTACAAACTATATGTTGAAGAATGTCATAAAAAAAGCCGCTAAATCTTTATGACTCAGCGGCTTTCAAAAAGCTATGTGTATGTTGGTGATGATACTATCCGTTCACCTTCTTGTGGTCGGCAAGGAATTTTTCCAGCCCACTATCGGTAAGCGGGTGTTTTAACAACGCTGTGATAGCGCTCAAAGGCCCGGTCATTACATCGGCTCCCACTTCTGCACACTTGATGATGTGCATAGGTCCACGCACCGAAGCAGCCAAAATCTCTGTGTCAAACATATAATTGTTGTAAATGAGCCTAATTTGAGAAATAAGCTCCATGCCATCATAAGAAATATCGTCAAGTCGTCCAATGAATGGAGATACAAAGTTTGCACCTGCTTTGGCCGCCAACAATGCCTGTCCGGCTGAAAACACCAACGTACAATTGGTACGAATGCCTTTTTCAGAGAAATACTTTATAGCTTTGATGCCATCTTTTATCATAGGCACTTTCACTACAATTTTTGGGTCTATTTTGGCCAATTCTTCGCCCTCTTTTACCATTCCTGCAAAATCTGTGGCTATCACTTCAGCACTCACATTGTCAGTCACGATGTCGCAAATCGCTTTGTAGTGCTTCATAATGTTGTCTTTTCCTGCTATGCCCTCTTTGGCCATGAGCGAAGGGTTGGTAGTAACTCCATCGAGTACGCCCAAGTCTTGTGCTTCTTTTATTTCTGCTAAATTGGCTGTGTCTATAAAGAATTTCATAATTTAAAGTGTCCCGTTTAAACCTCTCGCTCGGTTGGGACAAGCTCCGAAAGAGGTATATTTATGTTTATTTTATTCTAAAATATTGATTTATAGTACGTTAGGATATGTATTTGTGTGTATATCGTATTGCTTCTGTTGCGAAAAAAAGCGATTGTCGTTTTTCTGTTTGGCAGACTGAATGGAAATTGAAAATTTATCTATAAGAGGATTTTAAAAATCAATTTCAGAAAAAAGCAAGCCGAATATCTCACCGCTACAACCACCTACCCTTGCTCCGGTCAAGGCCTGGGGGAGTTCGGCAGGAGCTGGTAGTACCGGCTTGCGAGTGCAAAGATATGTGATTACTACACATTCACACAACAAGAATTAAACATAAATTATCTGCAATATGCCAAACGTTCTTTTTTGATTTCGTATACAGCATTTAACAGCTCGCATTTATTGCCAAATGAATATTTTTTCATTTTGATTGGAGTAATAAATGTTGGTTCTGTTTCGTGTAACCATTTTCTACTATACATTGTGTAAACCATGCAACCTATATCTGCAAAGCGCCACGATGGCAGCGAATTCATGAAGATTTATGAAATAGAGCCCAAAGAATATTTACTACAATATTGGGAAGGCCCTTTTGGTACACAGGAAAACTTCAAGTCAGCCCTTTCGCTTATTGCCGACTATGTAGAAAAATCGAAATACAAGCGCATGCTTTCTGATCACAGAAACATGATAGGATCGTTTATATCTTCTGAAAAATGGATAGCAGAAAACATAATTCCTCGTTTTTTGTCTGCCCATCTAAAAGCCATTGCTGTGGTGAATCCTGATGATGTGTTCTCAAAAATTTCTGCCAACGAAATCATAGCCCGCATAAACCAAATGGAGATAAAGCAATTTGCCAGCTTCGATGAAGCCGAAAAGTGGCTGCTCACCAAATAATAAGCAGGACAGAACATGATGGTTCTTGGTAAATTTATAGTTATTCTTGTAAAAATATAACTATTACTATCTAAAAAGGTAGTCCTCAGGCAGTTACTTTATGGGGACTATCTTTTTTGTTTGTTTCATTAAACTATACACTTACTCTACTATGAGATTCACATCAATCATTGCCTTGTTTTTGGCCTTTAGTGCCATATCCGAACCTCTTAAAATTCAAAAACTATACTGTGAGTACAGAAATAATCCTATAGGTATAGACATTCAAAAGCCGCGCCTGAGTTGGGAACTAGGCTCAAATGAGCGAGGCCAAGCACAAACCGCATATAGAATCGTGGTAGCGAGTTCTGAAGAACTGCTGAATAAAGACAAAGGCGATATATGGGACTCCGGCAAGAAAACACTGAGCCAATCGCTCAACATTCCTTATGAGGGTAAGCCATTGGTCAGCAATCAAAAGGTATATTGGAAGCTAAAAGTATGGGATAGAAACAACATAGAATCTGCATGGAGCAGTATAGCTATGTGGAGCGCAGGCATCATGAACAGTGCCGATTGGAAAGCCCGATGGATAGGGATGGACAAGCCCATGAGCAACGATACACTCGAGGGCGAAGCGCCAAAAATTAATGCACGCTATCTTCACAAAAAATTTGAATTGCCCAAAAGCATAAAAACAGCCATAGTCAACATTTCGGGTCTGGGTCTTTATGAACTTTATATAAATGGGAAAAAAGTTGGGAACGATGTGCTTGCTCCTGCCCAAACTCAGTTTGACAAGCAAGTAATGTACAATAGTTATGACGTGACCAACTATTTACAAAAAGGAAAAAATGCCATAGGCTGTATCTTGGGCAATGGCCGATGGATAAACCTACGAAACAAGCCCGAATTTGCAGAAGTTGATTCATTGTCCAAATTCCCCAAACTCATTGCCCAAATACAAATAACGTTTACCGATGGGTCTATACAGAACATAATTACAGATGAAAGTTGGAAAATATCTGCCGATGGTCCTGTACGCTTCAACAACGAGTTTGATGGCGAACGCTACGATGCCAATAAAGAATTTGTCAATTGGGCCACGCCAGAACTGAACGATGCAAATTGGGCAAATGCTTCTTTATCTGAAATTCCAAAAGGAAAGCTGTCGGCCCAAATGAGCGAGCCCATCAGAATAACAGAAGTGATAAAGCCCATTTCTGTCAAAAAGCTGAAAGAAGATATATATATTATGGATATGGGGCAAAATATGGTGGGATGGTTAAAGTTGCGCTTGAAAGGAGCTAAAGGAAAAACGGTGAAACTACGCTTTGCCGAAACATTAAAAGCTGATGGGGCTTTGTATACCGAAAATTTACGCTCGGCCAAAGCCACCGACATTTATATATCAAAAGGGACAGCCACAGAAGAGTACGAGCCCAGATTTACTTATCATGGATTTCGATTTGTAGAAATCTCGGGCTTGGGCTACGAGCCTCAGCTCAGCGATTTTGAAGGTAGAGTAGTACATGACGATGTAGAAATGATAGGTTTTTTTGAATGCGAAAACAAAACAATGAATACTGTTTTCAAAAATGCCTGCTGGGGCATCAGAGGCAACTACAGGAGCTTCCCTACA